>ERZ724506.277-NODE-277-length-19047-cov-3.846304_pt1 | contig 19047 bp, 8 predicted proteins | sample MGYA00376039_ERZ724506 | MGnify/ENA primary metagenome ERZ724506 (study PRJEB28724, sample SAMN07190887) | wastewater metagenome | isolation source: effluent of sewage treatment plant in Hong Hong | place: USA: Christiansburg, Virginia | collected 2016-03-01 ... | reverse complement strand
ATTTTATTCTAAGCTTATAGAAGATGATAATTCGCTATTTTATATTTTATAATATAATGAAAAGTATTAAAAATTTGAATAATAGCCAAAGCAATCGCGAACTAAAGATTTCTTCACTGGCGTCTATTGATGGGATTCAAAACATAAAAGCGAAGAGATAAAAAATTCAGGTACCTTGCGCATTTCATCCCAGCGATTATATCACAAACTTTTGTAAAAATATGAATTGTCTTTTGCCTTTGTGCCCCAAATGCGTTAAAATTCACACAGAATAGCATTCTGACCGTGGAAACTTCGCTAAATTTTAAGCAATTTAAGATTGTCTAGATGAATTCCACGAAACAACCCTCTATGCATTTAGCCAGGCGAGTAAAATGCAAAAAATGAGTCTCTAAATGGAGGATGCCTATACTCGAAAGGTAAACTATATTTGAAAATAGAAAAATGAGACCATTCAATAACTATAAAGGGCGAAGTTAATGATTTTATAGCAGATCACAAATATTTTCAAAGGATACGAAGAAGCCATTCAACTACAGTTTAATAAATAAGATAGACTGTTCACATAACAGTTGATTGAGTATCATAGCTTAATGAGCTCGATGATGGAGAGCTGCCGAAATGGGGCCAAGAAGTTCAGCAATAAAAATACAATCATGGAGGGACTTATTTCTTTTTATTCAAAAGGAGATTATCCTATCTTGCTAAAGCAGTGCGAGTAGAAACTGATAAAAATCACATCTCCCAAGATCGAAATTATTTTGCAACTTGAATAGCTATAGAAATTAGATGACATTATCAGAAGATATATGAGGATCGGAGGGAGTAGCTCCAACACTGATAAATATATTGCAGACCAAAAGTTAAATCGATCATTGGACCAACCCAGTACCTTTAAGCCTCAATTTAGTAATATGGTTCACTCAAACAGCAAATACCATGAGAACATAGAGTTGGATTTTTATGGGGGATTGTAAAATTTAAAATCTCCTCTTGATAATTTTAGCCTGTAGAAATCAAGAAACACAAGAGTGGCCTTAACGCAACAAAAATAGACCCGGAATAGGCTTTGAAAAAGATAATATAAGTTATGGGAATATCAAATATTTGTTATTATCAAATCTATAAATGTGTTTAAAAAGTTTTAGTCTTTTCTGATGCTTTCATAGACTTTGAGAGGTTTGTTTTTATTCTATTCCAGGATTTTGGAAAGTCTCTCTTAAATATATTTGTGCTTTTTGTTGCTATTCTCTATTAAGTTTAAACAACTTAATGCGCTCTCCATATTCACATCTTCTTCATTTTTGAACAGGAATTTATACGTGAATAATGCGACAAGGTTAGGCTCGGCATCTCGAGAAACAAACAACTGAATAAACTTTATATAATCTTGGATGTTTATTTTAAAAACTGGGCTTAAAGACTCAACGCCTAGCAATATTTTAAAGATCAAATCTCGGCCTCTTTTTTTCATCTTTTTTAAAAATTAAAATCTATGAATAAGTATTTATAGCGAAACTGTTCGAGAAGGATCCCCCATTGAATGTAGTAAGTATTTCTCATTTAATTTCTGTTCCCGTATCATGTATTAGCTAAGCTTTTATAGAGTCGTAAACTATTGTAAAAAATTTGAAAGTGTCGTCTTTCTTTTTTTAAAGTTTAGCGAAGTTTTCGAGTATATTTTTTACTCGCCTTAGTTTCTATTTAAGTTTAGTTGGCTTTTGTAAACCCTCTTCTTTGGCGACTTTACTACAGGAAACTCTCTGCTGGTTTAATAAAATTATTGTATTTTTTTGTTTGATTTTTAAACAAATTCTTGGTATTTATGTTCGCAGAATATTATTTATAAATTTTTTGCCGAACCTTGATTGGGATTATTTTTTAATGCTTTTTTTATTTTATCGTCGATAGGATATTTTTTTGGCTTAAACGGATTTTGGTATTCGTAATTTTCATAGTTTTCATAATTAAATCGATTAAATACGGAGCGCCTGGGCTAAAACAAAGCATCACGGGGAGTCAGCATCTTTTTAAATATATCATCTCGTTTTTATTAAAATTATTGCTCCTCAATTTATTATTTTTTCTCAGTTGCTGTTTGCTCATTATATGCATGGCTGTTCGATGCACTCTCAGAAGCCATAGACATTTTTTTAGCTAAAATCTACCTTATTTTATGAGAATGTTACTTTCAATGGAGATGGATAGGCTAAGCTACTTTAAAAGGCATGAGAGTTACTTTTACCCCTTTTTAGGCCTAACCCTCCCTCAAACTTAAATTCAAGCAGTTTCAGACATTATTTCTATTTGTTAAATTAATCTTGCTTGAGTTGTTTAATTTTCATGTTAATATTATTATGTGAGTAAAGAATAGAAAAGAATCTAGTATCAACCACTTCATTTGAGTTAAGTTTAATTATTTTCTCCCTCTGTAAAAATCGTCTTTTTTTTACTTTTTCTTCTTTCTCCGTTCATCAGCCTTGGGTTTATATATTTTTCGCTACTCATTTTTACGTACGATAACTACTTCTATCTTCCGATAGAAATATTCTCCAACCCTTCTGCCTCGAGACCAGTGTATGATTTTTTCATTTTTAAGTCTTGTGTGTTCGATGTGCTTTACTTTTTATTGCAATAAAATAAATATTCGGGGATCTACATGCTTGATCTTGGAGTTAGCCTATTCTTTTCAAATTCCATCATATAAGGATTTTTTTAAAAAGCGTCCTACTTTAATTCGTAGGAACTTTCTTTTTTGCGCATACGGTTTAGTTCCAGTTTCATTTGAGTGTTCGAACGATTTAGAAAATCATTTTAAATCCGAAGTTTTTAATTTTCCCTTTATAACTTTTTGACTAAGGAGCTTAATTCTTAAATGTTCATGAGCATTGATTTTATTTTATTTTCATCAATTTGATATAATTGCGATATTTTTAATTAAGCGATTGTTCTCTTCAATTCTGAGTTTTATTCCCGCAGAGTCTCTATTTAATGTTTCTTCGTGCTCTCCAGCTCATAGTAGATGCACTTTGAGTTTTTACTCTTCACTCTTGTTGATTTTAATCGATTCCCTTGACTTTGTTTATTGGTTTTTGAAGTTTGGCAGGGAGATTGCTCTGATGGTTCCTTATTATTTCTATAAAAGTATGAATGATATTGCTATGTTAGTTTATTCTTTTATGTTTTCTCAGGATTAGAGCTACCCTCTTTTCCAAGTTCAAATTATTATTTTCTTTGATTTAGATTTCTCATATATTATTTTTGAATAAAATAAAAAAATATAAACTTAAACCAGTAAGATACTCACTTCACGAGGTGAAGATAAGTCCTCAAATTCTCGATCAAAGCCATCTTGCAATTTATAGTTTAAATGAAATAGAATTCTAATTTTTTGGTTGAATCTAGTATTAAAATTTATTCATAATCAGTTTAAGAGTTCGGGAGTCGATATTTTATCCGCAATGAACTCGCCATTGTACTTTAACTGGCCATCAGGACCAAAACATTTTCCCCACCCCCATCTCTGATTGTTTTTCCAGCACCCAATGTACACCTCGTTTGCGCTCGTTCTAATTACACCATACCCTTCTCTCTTGTTATCTTTAAACTATCCATAGTAAGTGTAGGCGTTTGGCGAATTCATGGTAGACCATTACATTCCAACTCCATGGCGATTGGATTCAGCCAAAATTTGATCTCCTCCAGACCAACCCCCAAAATATCCACTTCCATCAAACCCCCAAATAATAAATAGACTTTTATTTCTGAGTTCAACTCGATCTTGATATTTTTTTATTGACACTATTTGAGGTTCGATTCCCATCTATCCAAAAATTTTCACCATCCGCTACTTTAACTCATCATTTGGTGTATTAAAACAAGGAGTAAAAAATAAAATTGGAGATATCAGAAACTCCACTTCTAGAGTGTTCTATGTTTATATTAGTGTTCGTTTAATTTTAGATATTGGCGTTTTTAGAGTAATAAATAATTAGCCAATATTTTCTTCATTACTTTAGTTATCATTATTTATTTTTGCTCTCGTATTACTAACCTTTTATTACGTATTGAATGAACTTATTTTTTTCTTCTCTGCTTAATTCTTGATAATTTTGCCTACTCTACTAAATTTTTGGTCATTGATGAGTGGGACCATTTTCTTAGCATCATTTATTATTTATTCTTTCCTTGAAAGCTTCGATTCAGACAATTTACTTCTCATGTTGGATATTTTAAAATTTTTCTTAGTAATTGGCATATCCTCCGTAATTTTCTTATTCTCGATTAATTTATGATTAATTTTCCTCGACTCCATAATCATGTTTTCAGATTTTTACATATTTCTCATGTTCTAATTGATTAATTATTGAAGTTTGCTCTCTTTTCGTTATGGCTTTACTTTTTACATTTTTTATGGGTTTTTTATTCCTTTCATTTCCCAATTTTTTACTTGCCTCGATTTATACACTTTATTATGAGACGAATGATTCTTACTTTCACTATGATAATTATTTATGGGCTCTTTCTTTGTACTTCGATAAGGAACACTGATTTATTCGTCAAGGCCGTCTTCAGACTCTTGCTATTTAATTTTAATATTCCTTTTACTACCCTTTTTACTTTTGACAGCAGAGGAAATAAGATGTGTGATTGGCAGAATTAGCTCGATACTATTATCGAATACAATCAAACGGGATGTATTAACTCCGAATGTCCTGGTTTGCTTGGGGACAAACTTCAAAATAGGACTGGGCTCCTCTTATAGCATAAACTGGTTCATATTTTCGACTGATTTATCAGTTTTGGTGAGAGAAGCATCAAAGTATTATTTTGATGAAGTTATCATTCTTAATTTATTACAATTTTATTTTTTTATAATTTATGCCTAAATCACCAAATGATTGACAGATTATGCTCGAATTTTATATTACAGTGAAAGTATTCGTTTAATTTAATTATTGATTCATTATTTATTTTTTATTAAAAGTCTCTTGAATTAGATAGTTTAACTCATATCAGATTTATAAATTCCTATAAATTTGCATTAGTTTTGTTGAAACATTAATTATTACTCCTACATTATATATTTTGTTTGAAAGATTGCCATGCCCCCAAAAATGTATTTTTGTCCTTACTTAGCGAACGATATGCAACTGAGCCCAAATCCAATTCCAAATTGACTCAAAGAGAGGCTGCTAAAGCAGCATATATAATGAGATCATTTGGGAGAAAAACTATGGATATTAAAAGACATACAGTATACAATAAAATTGAAGGCGTTCTATTTCAATAAGGGGATACCATTAATAGCACTTTCTCCAACTATGAAAGCAAGAAGAAAAGTTTTATCGTGAGCAAAAGAAAAAATAATAAATCCATGCTTATGTAATCTCAATAATCTGCTCAAAGACTGCGATAAAAAAACTAAAATGACTTCATTTAAAAAATTTAATCTTCAACTTATCAAGGACTTAGGGGTTACAATGAAGATCGAATTTTAATCAAATAGAATATCATCATTTTATAAGAAAATGTCAGTCTCTTTGCTATTTTCGATGGCCATGGAGGATCTTCTGCCGCAGAGTACCTCAAGCTTAACTTTGTCAAAACTTTCATTTATTTTACATAATTTTTTGGAATCAAAGAAAGTTTAAAGAAATCCATCGAATAATTAGAGCTTAAAATATTGCAAAATGGAATTAAAATAGGTAGTGGGTCATGTGCAACTATTTTAGTGATCAAATCGAATGAGTATTGGGCTGCAAATGTGGGTGATTCTAGAATTTTGATAATTAAAGGAATATAGCAATTTGTACAAGTAACTGAAGACCACAAGCCTGAAAACCCTCAGTAATATAAAAGAATTTAAAATCTAGGAGGAAGAATCTATCGAAACTCATCTATAAATTAAAACACAGGATAAAAAACTTATGGCCCTTATAGAATTTAACCAAGCAGACTTTCAGTATCAAGAGCCAAAGAGGATTATTTAATAAAAAAAAATCAAACTCACGATATAATTAGCTGGTAGCCTGACATTTTCAATGGGAAAGTTAACTATGATGACGTATTTTTATTGATGAGTGATGGAGCTTACTAACAATTCTCAAACACATAGCTTTCTATCTTATTTTCACACGAAACTAAATAAAGTTTAAAGCAGAGATTCTGTAACTATCTTTGTTCAGCAAAGAAAAGAAATACAAATGACAATGCCAGCTTGATTGGCATCCAAATCTGCAGCAAATTGAAGCACCAAAAAGCCACAAAAGGCTTAGAATCATAAAAGATCTTTTCTGACCTATAAATTCGTTTATGATCTCTCTAATTTAATTATTTTTAGTAAAGATTTAAGTTTTTTAAATTGCATATAAAATCAAATATTTAAAAATATTTAAATTATTTATTTGATTAATCTTCATGGACGCAGTCGGAAACGTATTACCTCAAGTCATTAAAGATGGAGCAAGTGAGTAGAAAGGATAAGTAGCTCGTTTAGTAAATAATTCTCTTATCTTCAGTCTTCTTTTGTCGGAGCTATTGCTGTCGCTGATCTCGTTAAAACCACATTAGGCCCCAGAGGAATGGACAAAATATTAGTTCCAATCGGCTCAGGCCCACAAAGCAAACATATTAATGTTACTAACGATGGTGCTACTATCTTAAGATCTATGCACGTTGACAACCCTGCTGCCAAAATATTAATTGATATATCAAAGACTCAAGATTAATAAGTAGGTGATGGAACAACAACAGTGGCAGTTCTTGCTGGAGAGCTCTTAAGAGAAGGAGAGAAGCTTATCCATATGAGAATGCATCCTCAAACAATTATTGCCGGATGGAGAATAGCCAGAGATGCTGCCAAAGCTAAACTAGCTCAAATAGCCAGAGATAACTCAGCTGACCAGGAAAAGTTCAAGGGAGATTTGCTCAATATCGCCAAAACAACCCTCAGCTCAAAGCTTTTAACTCAAGATAAACAGCATTTTGCTGAATTAGCAGTCGAAGCTGTGCTGAGATTAAAAGGATCTACCAACCTCTCTTATATCCAGGTCATTAAAAAATTAGGAGGATCCATCAAAGATTCATTTTTATGCGATGGACTCATTTTAGAAAAGCAGATATCTATTGGTTGTAAACGATCGCTCAAGAATTGCAAAATTATAGCATCAAATACTCCAATGGACTATGATAAAGTAAAAATTTATGGCACAAGAGTCAGAGTAGAATCTCTCTAAAAAGTTCAAGAAGTTTCTGAAGCAGAAAAATTAAAAATGAAATAAAAAGTTGAAAAAATAGCTGCATATGAACCTAATGTTTACATCAATCGTCAGCTGATCTATGATTATCCATAGCAACTTTTAGTAGAAAAAGGAATCATGGTTATTGAACATGCTGATTTTGAGGGAATTGAAAGAATATCCGCTGCACTTGGAGCCGAAATCCTTTCAACTTTTGATAACCCTGAGAGAAAAGATGAAGTTTTAGGAACTTGTGATTCAATTGAATAAATACTTATTGGCGAAGATAAAGTTATTAAATTCTCTGGATGCAAAAGAAATGAAGCTTGCACTATTGTGCTCAGAGGATCTAGCAAACACATCTTAGATGAGGCTGAGAGATCTCTCCATGATGCCCTCTGTGTTCTAGTACAGACTGTGAAAAATAAACAAGTAATCTATGGAGGAGGGAATGCAGAAATTCAATTGGCTCTTGAATGCGAAGCCATAGCCAGCAACACACATGGTAAAGAAGCACTTGCTATCAGAGCCTATGGTAAAGCCCTAAGACAGCTTCCAATTGCCATTGCTGAGAATGCAGGATTCGACGCAAATGAGTTAATCCACGAGCTGGAACTGGCACTTAAGACAAAGCCTGATTCAGGAATAAATGTGGATTTGGGTTGCATTGACTCTATGTAAAAACTCGCCATTACAGTACTATTTTTATTAATTTAGGAATGTTACCGCTCAAAAGAGCAAGCTTTGATCTCAGCAAGTTAAGCAGCAGAAATGATTATGAGGGTGGACAATATTATCACCTGCGCACCTAGACAGAGACAAGAACCCAGAATGCATTGATTATTTGTGTTATTATCTTTTGGATATTATATTTACTATATCATTAATTCATCTATGTCATGGCAACAAATCAAGCTTCATAGGAATCAAAAGAAAGGAGTCTTTTAGAAAAATAAAAGGGAGATAAAATTTTATAGAATTTCCTCCAGAAGTTTGGTGTTGACGGTAATTTCCAGAACAATTAGGAGAGTTTACTAACTTCTGAATTGTATTAAAAAAGATTACTGAATTCTTTTTTTGAAATAATTTTTATATCTTTAATAATCGATGAATAAAATAAGATTTTTATAAAAGGATAAATATTTAAAAATAGGATAAGACTCGATCTGCTGTTAACTGGAAGTCTGGATAATTTTATATGCTCAACTTATAATTATATCTAATTATAAGCAGATAAAATTTATTTTTGTCCTTATAAAGATTTAAAGATATATATGAGTCAACAAAACTAGGTTAGGCAAGTAGAATCATTCAATGTAGGCGAGGAAAGTCCATCTAGGCCTCGAGTAAATCAGAACGTAGTTTCGACAGTCAGTTAAAAAGCGGATCAGAAAGCCGTTCAAAATACCAGCAGGGTAGCTACCCAGCCTGTTGAAACTAGAAGCCTCTCTCCTCCACCTAAAAGCGTTTATATCAGAGAAGCAAATATCGCAAATGATCAAGCTACAACTACTCAAAGAAGTAGACTCTACTACAGTCAAGCATATGGTGCTCAATAACAAGGTCTTACCGTTTTTTACAATCAATTATCGCCAGGCCAAATCCATCGCAAATCAATTGATCAACTAGAGTACTAGAATGGAGTCCTTCTCCAACAACTTCAAGAGAGAGATTAAATTCTCGGGATGTATAAATCTGGATGGCAATCCAATAACATTCCTATTAACGACTAGCTTGTAAAAAATCTTAACTTGCAATTAGCTCAAAAAAATGTACTAATCGAGCAATTCCATCGAAGTTTAGCTCAGTTCGAGGAGACGGTCAAAAGAGATCAAATAAAGTTAACTCCAATTTGTCTTTAACAATTCCACAGTCTTCAGACACTCATAATTAGACATGAGCATTACCCAATCCTAATAACCCAAAAGCTCATCGAAACCTCAAAACACGCAGAAAAAGTATATGTAAAATAAACAACAGTGATTCAGGAATACATGTTCAAGCTTGAACAATCTTATAAATAAGTTTCCATTTTGAGGGAAAAAATTGTATGGTTCCAAAGAGAACAAGGCAGACTCGAGGGTATTATCAACGGTTTACACTTACAAATTGAGCAGAAGGGAAGTGGAGCTCAACAATAAATTATGGGATTCCAAGCACAAATCGCCAAGCTTCAACAAGAGATAAATAGTTATAAAATTCAGCTGCAACAATTCCAACAACTTCAGTCCTAGAATTCAGGGTTAAGACTTCAAATAAACCAACTGTAAATTCAATTGAAGAATTTGTCATCAGGAACTTCAGGTTAGGTATCAAACCTTCGTCAGCAACTTAACGTATATGTGACATAGATAAATAACTACAAAAACCAGATAAATATTCACGTGACAGAACTTAATAACTTTAAATTAAAGTATAATGCTTCTGTTACCTAAATTAATGGTTACAAACAGCAAATTGCCCTTCTTCAAGGTGAAATCAATAATTTGAGGAATTCTAGTTCAGAATCTGCCAATTTGAAGCAACAGTTGAATGCTTACCTTATCGAAATAAATAACTTTAAGCAAATTATCAGCAAGCTTGAATCTCAATTGAATGACTCTAGGAAAGATTCTAACGAATTAGGAGCTCTTAGGCACCAAATCAACATTTATGTCACCTAAATTAATAACTATAAACAACAACTAGCTCGACTTTAGGCTCAATTCAGCGACTCCAGAAAGTAAGGAGCTGAGTTGAACTCTCTCAGACAGCAAATCAATGTTTACGTAACTTAGATTAACAACTACAAACAGCAAATCAATATGTATGTGACTTAAATCAATAACTTTAAACAACAAATAGGCCGACTTGAAGCTCAGTTCAACGACTCAAGAAAGGACTCAGGCTAGTTAAGCGGACTTAGGCAACAGGCCAATGTTTACGTGACATAAATCAACAGCTACAAACAGCAAATCAATATTTATATGACGTAGATTAATAACTACAAACAGCAAATTTCTAGGTTAGAAAGTCAATTGAACGATTCATCAAGAAGATAAGGAGGATAGTTAAGTTCCCTCAGACAACAAATCAACGTCTACGTGACATAAATCAACAATTATAAACAACAAATTTCGAGACTGGAAGCTCAATTAAACGAGGCAAGAAGAGAAGGAGGATAATTGAGTTCGTTAAGACAGCAAATCAATGTCTATGTGACCGAAATCAATAATTATAAACAGCAAATTGCCAGGTTTGAAGGTCAACTGAACGATGCGAGAAGATAGGGCGGTGAAGTAAATTCATTAAGACAGCAGATCAATGTCTACGTGATGGAGATTAACAATTACAAGCAACAGATCGCTCGTTTAGAATCTCAGTTCAATGATTCTAGAAAATAAGGTGGGTAATTAAGCTCACTGAGACAACAAATCAATGTATATTTGACTTAAATCAACAATTATAAGCAACAAATTCAAAACCTCCAAAAACAATTGAGTGAAAGTCATGGATAGAGTTCCTCTGAACTTTCTCAAATGAAAGGACAGCTCAACCTGTTTATTACTGAGATAAATAACTATAAAGTCTAGATCAGCAACTACATGAATGAAGCAAATAACTACAAAATCCAACTCCTGAGTCTTCAAAACTAGAACAGCAACCTAAAACAAAAGATTAGGGATTTGTAAGGAGGTAACTCTTATGAACTATCATCGTTAAAGGAGCAAATAAACGTTTATATACTAGAGATTAACAATTATAAACAGCAAAACGCTAGCTTCTCGGGCGAAGTGAATGGGTATAAAATGCAAATTTCGAGCCTGCAATCAGAAATAACTAGTTTGAGAAATCAGATTAAAGAACTCCTTGGTGGAAACAAGTCGGAAATCGAAGGGTATAAGCAGCAAATCAACATCTACTTAAATGATATCAATGGACTGAATCAAAAGATAACCTTATATGTGAGCGAAATCAACACATATAAGCAACAGATCATTATGTTTGAAGGGTAACTCGATAAATTAAGGAGGCAACCCAAGCCAGTCGACAACAGCGGCGAAATTTCTAGTCTCAGAGAGTAAATACTCAGATACAAACAACAAATATCATCCTTATCACTTACTATCCAGCAAGACACTGCCCGATACACTCAAGAAATCGAAGATTTGAGAGATTAGATTTCTAGACTCAGAAACACAACCACTCAATCTAACTCCAAAGAAATAACATAGTACAGACTCCAGATTGATAGATACCAACAGGAAATATTAATCCTGAAGAAAAAGCTTGATGATTACGAATCAGAGAGCTATAATGGCAAATGGGAACTAGACAACCTTCGAAGATAAAACGAGAGATTAAAAGGAGAGGTTTCGAGCTTCAGAGCAGAAATAAGTCGATTTGAGGAAGAAAATCATCGTCTGACCCAATAAAATATTAAATTAAAATCTAGGGTTTCATCTGTTTAAGGTGAAATTGGAAGAAATCAATCATGGCAGTCAAAGTTTGAGGACTCTGAAGCCATTGTTAAAAAATTAAGAATTCAAATTGAACAATTAGAGTTTTCAATCTCCTCAAGTAGTGACTGGAAATCCAAATATGAGAGTTTATCAGCATAGTTCAAAAAATTACAAGCTAAAATTAATGAATTAGAAAATCAAAAGCAGCAATTGGGACAGAGACCTGCATTTGATAGCGAAAAATAGAGACAAAACTTAATGATTGTGATTAGAGGAGAGCTTGAGGTGACAATTAGAAGAGAACTCGAAATTACAATTCGAAAAGAATTGTAAATAAGAATTAGAAGAGAACTTGAATCAAGTTTGAGAGGAGATATTGAAGCAAGATTAAGAGAATAACTTTAATCTCAATTCAATTATAAGCTGAAACTCTTGGAAGAGAGACTGAGAAGATAAATCAGGGAGGAACTTGAAATTACCATCTTGAATTAAATCACTGAGAAAGTAAAGAGATAATACATTATTCAAATTCAAAGTTATGAACATAAATTAAATGAGAGTTATGAGCACTTAAAAGAGGCTGAGGATTATATCGCTGCTCTTACGAGGAAAATATAAGAACTAGAACGTGATATAGCTAATCGACCAAACAATGGAGCCTTAGTCCAGGAACTCGAAGCTAAAATAAAAACTTACTTGCTTCAAATAGAACAATTGACTTCCGAACTAGACAGAGCAAGGATTTACATTAGCGAGTTAGAAGCAAATAAGCACAACGGTAACTTGAATGGAGAACTCTAGAAAAAAGAGCAAATCATCGTCAAGCTCAATATTTCCATACAAGAACTTACTATTCAAATAAAGGAGTATTTGATTCAAATTAATACTTTGACTGCAGAAAAGGGAGACATCGAGGTCAAGTATACTCATCTTGAACAACTTTTCTTATCCACTAAGGAGGAATTGACCTTGACTATCAACAGACTAAATCTGCAAATTGAATAGCTGAGAAAATAACTTAAACTCAAGGATGACCAACAATCCAGGTGGGAAAACGAGAAGAAATAGTTGATCATAAAATACGAGAGAGAACTAAAAGAAAGATGGGAACAACTTCAAAAAGCCTAATTGTATATCAGCAACTACACAAAAGAATCTCAAGATATTATCTCCTACTTAGAATTGAGAGTTAAATAACTTGAATAATAGCTTGAAAGAGTGGGAGGGGGAGCTATCATTCCAAATCAGAATACTTCAGAAAGTTCTGATGAACTTTACTATAGAATAGATTCTAGATATCAAGAAATTAAAAAACGATTGTTAGCACTTTCTCAGCAGGAGTCTCAGTCTATTAGCGAAGAATCTGAATACTGGTAAAACTACAGAAACAGAAGAAAAAGAGAAATACAATCTATTCAGCAATCAATTACCTAGTCCTTAGCCTTGATGGGTCAAATCTAGCAGGGGATTGTTGTTAGAAGAGATGAGTTATATAGACTTGATTTCACAAGACTCGAAAATGTCTTTAGGGAAATCTAGCAAATAAAGAAGGAGAGAGGTGAACTTGAAGGAGCAACCAGACAATAAGTTGAATCGAGGTTCTTTGGTGTCTTGAAATCTATATCAACACCATCAGCATCGATGATACAACAATGATCTTAAAATTTGATCAATTAGTTTGCTTATTCAAAAATTTCATTCAAATTTCATTATATAAAAAGTTTAACATAAGTCAAACATACAAGAGTGACAGATTGGTAGAGTGGTAATACACCTGACAATGTCAGGAGAGCGGTGGATCAAAACCTCCATCTGTCATTTTTGAAATGCTCTACCTCTATAAAATTATGAATTTATAATAAAATATAATAAATTTTTATTCATGCATACTCATTTTCAATGTTTCTTTCTCTCTAATTTTATTCTGGTAACTTAATTATACTGAGTCAGAGAAAACTTCTTTTTTAATGATTTCGTATTGGACAGTTAATCAGCTCGCTCGAGCAAATGACAGAGTTCTCTCGCGCAATTTTTCAGCTCTTTTTCAGTGTACCCTGTCAAAGATTGTAGCTCACTGGGCCATGGCTAAGATCTTTTTCGAATCTTATTGATTAAATAAATGGATGAGGAAGCTAAATGACTCGGTTTGTACTATAAAAATTTAGTCTAGAGGAGAGACAACTATAAAACATACTGAGCCAAATGCATATTCTTTAATTCCATCTTACAGATTTTGACTAAAGGTTCGAAGAACTTATAAGAAGTTTACAACACAAGCTTAAATTACAGTGCTTCAATAATATCAGCTTCCATAGCAATAATTTGCTATTTTGTAAATGCCTTGGCTGAAAAATGGACAAGATCCTCCATTTGGGGCACTTGATAAGTCTATTCATATTTGGCGGCAATGTAGAGAGCGGCAGCTCCTATGAGCTGAAGATTTTATTTTGATGCGTTCTTTTGTGCCAGGTAGAGGTCAATTATCATGACAGTAATGTAGAGAGTATTGGTAAACATTTTGAACTTTAAATGAAGTTAAATCAGCCAATCTAAAAGTATACCTCTCATTTTCTCATTGATTTATGATTGCTGAGGGATGTAGTTACTCAATTTATAATTTTTCTCCTCCTGTCTCATCATATACTTGAAGCAATCATCAAAATATTCTTCAATCATTTGAGTATCCTTCACTTCCTTTTTCTCCAATTTCTCCAATTTCTCCTAGACTTCCTTCTTTGCACATGGCTACTGTTTTTATATTTTTTGGATCTGCGTCTGATTGGCACTTGATCTATTAAATCTTTTGAGCAAAACCCGAGTCGCATCTTCGGAGGTGGAGGCTCTAGTAGATTGAGAATGAATTCTACCGATCAATTTTACTCTATTGTGGCCATTAATCTATGCGACATTGGAGAGCTCTTTACCAAACAATCTATCCATGTTCAGGTCGTTGATTTATATTATATTGTTATATTTAACAGACATTAGTATTATATTTAACGGATCTATATTAAAGATATTTATTGGGATTTAAGAATAAAAAAATCAGTAACGTCCCCTTGCTGATGATATCCGAGGCTCATAATCCTTGTTGTTCTTTATTTTTTTCGCAAATATTTTGTTTAATTGCAATATTTGTACCTATTCTCCTCTGTTTTTATTATTTGTATTCAAGTTCGAATGTGCATTTGTCATTTCCCCTTATATCTTTTTACTCTCTTTTGAAAGAGATAGCTTGAGCGACCTGTCCAAACTTATTCGATTTTTTATATTGTTACACTTTGCTTTCTCGCTCTGGAACATGGAAACATGAGGGACTAGCATACTTTGCTATAGCTTCGTGATGTCAATTGATAGATGAGATAAAAAATTTAACTCAGTAATTCCTTCTGGGACGCAAAGCTTAAGGCTATATCCATCTTTTATTTTTTCACTATAAAATTAAATCTTTTTCATGTACGAATTTACTATCCTCATCAGTTATTTGATTTCGAGCTCTTGGATAATTCCTTCGTAGTTTTTGTTTATGTCAACTTCACATGTTTATATGTAACTTTTAAGACTTGCAGTTTGAAAATATTTAGTTATGTTCTTTTATTTTAACTAAAATATTTTCTATTCGAGGCATTAGTACAGTTCTTTCTATTTTTTGTACAATTCTTTATGAATTGTGGAAAAGAGAGAAGATATTTGTTCTTTAATAATATGAGATAGGTTTTCTATTTGAGTAGACGAGGACTGCCCACATGTGAATGGGTCATTCTCGTTTTATTACTATTTACTTTTGATTAAGAGCTTGGCATTCCTTATACACTACCGAAGCTCGCTAATCCTGGTTTTTTTTAATAGCTAATTTGAAATGTTATTTTTCTCATTTTCGTAATTCTTTCCTATTCGATTGAGGATTTCATCGATGTGAAAACTATCTTTCTTATTCACACTGGTACCTTCTTGCTTGATATTTAAATTGATATTGCCTTCATCCTTATAAGATGAAATTATTACTGACTCAATATAATTATCGCTTTTTAAGTTCTTTTTTGAGGTTTCTTCCATGGCAGCCAGTTCATTTTGATCAGGCTTTATTGTGGTTTTTATGGTGTTAGCTCGAGTGGGCAAATGAAATGGCTTGATGGGTGTCACTGTTTTGTTATTGGTGTTCTTTAGATATCCACTCTGGCTCGTTGGCGATATTGATATTATTCTATGAGTCTTGTTTTTTAACATTTAAATTTTGAATTTAATTTCAACGTTAATTATTATCCATTATCTTATCATTATTCTCTATATTTTATTCTTCTCATTTTTATAACTTCATGATAAAGCCAATTAATTTTTTTATTCTCGTCCTTGCATGAGCTATTAAAGTAAGATTTTATTAATTTTTCCCTTATTGTCTATAGATTAAAAAGTAGGGTATATAATATATTTGCATTTCAATGAACAGACTTTTTGGTGCAAGCAAGAAGGAAGAGCCAAAACCCGAACCCAAGAAGGAATAAGTGAAACCAGAGCCTGAAGCTCCAAAGGTCCCAAAACCTACTCTGAGTGACCACCAAGCAAAAGTAACCCTTTAACTATATAGATGGAAAACAAAGTAAGAGAATTATCTTAAACTGTAACTCGGCTCGACAACTAAGCCAAATAGCTGCTTGAAAAATCAAAAAAGAGCAAAGGGTCAGCCAAGGAAATGTATAAGCAGAGGTGCATAATGGTATTGAAAAAAAGAAAAATGTATGACAACCAATTAAAGAATTATATGACTCAGCAGATGACTCTGGATCAAGTAGCCTTTACATCTGAGTCGATTCAAAATACTCTGTAAATGGTAATTGTTGGATAAATTAGGGTCAAATGATGAAAGATGCAGTTGAAACTCAGAAGGGAGTGATGGGCAACTTAGACATTGATAAACTCGATGACCTCCGCGACGAAATGGATTAGCTGAAATACGAAAGTGACTACATGAACTAACTTTTAAACCGAGATTATGAAATAGATATTGATGAAGGAGATCTTGATGACGAACTTGGAGAACTAGAAAGAGAACTCAAGGCAGAGAAGCAACAGAAAAAGAAACAGGAAATATCAAATCAACAAATGGCAGCATGATTTTGGTTATTCAGTTAATCTTAGATAATTTTTCATTTAAATATTTATCAGATATGCTATAGTGCACCCTCTTAAGAGTGAATTAAATTAATAATGAGTGGTGTTATATTTGTAAATATTAATAATTTGGCTCAAATATTTATACAGATGAAGAATGTGGATTAGTTGCCATAAAGGGTAGGCTCTATCCTGAACTCTACTTAATAATTAAGGAAGCTGAAGGTCTTGATTGTAGGCGTAGGGGGAATTGGATGCTAATTGCTCAAAGTTTTATGTAAAATGCCCATTGGCTCCATCGATATTATTGACATGGATACAATTTAAGTAAAATGTAAACTTTTCGTAGATTTCTAATTTGAATCGACAATTTCTATTCAAGGCCGAACATAAAGGATAATCAAAGGCTCTAATCGCAAAGCAGACAGTAAAAAAATTGAACCCTCATCTCAATATAGAAGCTCATCATAAAAATATTAGGGATTTCCCTATCTCGTTCTTTAAACGCTTCAACTACTTGATAATGGCTCTGGATAATATATAAACGAGGTACTCTTCTTTCTATTAAGAAATTATGTAAATAAAATTGGGGTGAGACTTGGAATTCCTACGATTGATGCCGGCACATTGGGCTTTAAGGGCAATGTTTATATCATTATCCCTCTCTCCACAAGATGCTATTCTTGCTAACCTAAGGTGACCTCTCAAAAATCATTTCCTGTCTGTACAATTAGAATGCGACCAGAAAAACCGATTCATTGCGCTGTGTGGGCAAAAATGCTTTTCGAAGTGTTATTTAGTGGACAATAGGTGAATAACGATATGAAAGATCTTGCAAATTTGGCTATTTCGGGGAATTAGAATAGCTTATTAAAATAACTATTATACACATAAATCAACAACATAAAAAACGCCAAAACAGAATCAGATAGTTTGCTCGCTCAGTAATACATCCATAAAATCAAACCATTCTCCTTAGAAGCACTCAGTTATAAATAAAATATAAAAATCTAAGACTTTGAAGCTTTCGACTCAAATAAGTTATAAGCCAACACTCTAATTAACTTAGCTAAGATTTCATTTGTAAAGTTGCTCGAGCAGAAGCAAAGAGAGGGCTCAGTTTTGTTTTAAAAAGGTAACAATTTTTTAACTCAGATGATGATCTGATTATCCATTTTATTTCTTCTTTCGCCAATCTCAGGATGATGTGCTTCTCAATCCCCCAACAATCCTTTAACGAGGTTAAAAATATGGCTGGCAACATTGTCCCTGCTATTGCCAGTACCAATTCCATCGTCAGTGGCTTGCAGGTGATTTAAATGATTAAGCTTTTGTCCAGCTCCACATCCAATTTAAGAAGTTACTATGTTCAAAATCAAAGCTATAAGGTAAGAGCTCTGAAAACTTAATTACCCTTGCCCTAATGTCAAGTTTGTTCACTTAGGGCTCGACCTGTAACATTTTAGGTCAATATGAAATTGGCTAACTTCAAATCTGTGATTTAGAAATTAAAAGAAAATTTCAGATAGTATGACATTGAAGTCGAATATTCAATCAATATCGGTTCAAAAGAGCTTTACAATTCATAATAGCCAAATAAGAAAATATTGGAAAAAAGATTGTTGGAAATTAGTGAAGGAGCCTATGAGATGGATTTGATTATAAGTGATGAAGACTCCTCAGAAAAGATTTTTACATTGTGGGTGATTCATAATTAATAATGCAGTTCCCCTCTCTTAATTAACAGCGACCAAATTAAAATGAATTTTATGAAAAATGCTCAAGAGAGAAAAGTAAAATAAAGTCAAGAAATAAAGGAAAGAAAAGTTGAATAAGATTCAGATGACTGTGGAATCGTGGAAGTAAATAATGGCTAAGACCCAGAATCATCGGATGATTTGGTGATAGTCGAAGTCAAAAAGGGCAATAAGATCCTTGATGAAAACAAGGACAATGAATAGATTGAAGATAAGGTTTAAAAGAGACCAAAGTTATGATGAAAAGTATGAATTGATTAGAACTATAATTAGGAATTACTTTTTTTATTGACCTGTTTCTATAGTAATTATAATAAAATTTATATTACAATGTTAACTTAACAGATAGATATTAAATAAATTCAGAATTAAAGAAAATTATCATATATTCTGAGAATCTGATGAAGATTAAGCTGACTTTTTATGGGAATGTTGTGATTTATGAAAATCAGCGATGAAAAAAAAGATAGTTTTATTTAGAAAGAGGTCGTGATGGAG
>ERZ724506.275-NODE-275-length-19087-cov-6.341320_pt1 | contig 19087 bp, 17 predicted proteins | sample MGYA00376039_ERZ724506 | MGnify/ENA primary metagenome ERZ724506 (study PRJEB28724, sample SAMN07190887) | wastewater metagenome | isolation source: effluent of sewage treatment plant in Hong Hong | place: USA: Christiansburg, Virginia | collected 2016-03-01 ... | reverse complement strand
ACCCGATCAGCAACGCCTGCGCCCGGGCTCTGCACGGAGATCGCCACGAGATCGCGCCGCCGAGCAGCATGGAGCGCTTCGCGACGCAGGACACCCGCCAGTTCAAAGTGGTGGTCGGCAACCCGCCGTATGGCCCCCGCGGCGGCCTGGCGCGCGACGACAAGCGCGACCTGAAGACCGCCGAGTCCTACTTTGTCGACACGTCGCTCGACAAGTGCGAGGCCGGCGGCATCGTGTCCCTGGTGGTGCCGTCCGGCATCATGAGCAGCAAGAACGGCCGCGCCTTCCGTGAGCGCATGCTGCGCAAGGGTGAGTTCCTGGGCGCCCAGCGCCTGCCGAACAGCGCGTTCGAGGCCAGCCACACCGACGTCACCACCGACGTAATCTGGCTACGCAAGCGACCCGACGACGTGGCCGGCGCCCTGATGACGGTCGACAAGGCCACGCTGAAGGCGCTGGGTGTCTGGGATGACGAATTCCTGGCCGGCACCTACTTCGATGGCCGCGGCAAGTCCAACGTGTTCGGTACCGTCGGCACCGCCATGCGCGCGTTCGGCGAGATCTACACCGTCAACGGCAGCATGGCCGGCGTGCCCGATCGCGTGGCCGAGTTCGAGCCGCACGCCGTCGGCAAGACGCCCGGCATGACCGACATCCTGGCCAAGCTGGCCGGCGACGACAAGGCCACGGCCCGGGCCCTGGGCGCCGCCGCCATGCCGGCCTACAGCAAGTCCAAGGTCGGCGACACCAAGACCGAGGACGGCGTCACCTACATCCTGGACGGCGACCCGCCGCGCTGGCACCGCGTCGACGAGTTCGTGGCCACCAGGCCGGCCGTGGTGGACGCCGCGCCGCTGGCTGCCCAGATCGAGCGATCGATCTCCGGCCTGCCGGTCGACCACGCGCAGCTTAAGGCCGACGTCGAAGCATGGGTGGCTCGCTACGGCATCCCCGGCAAGCACAGCGACCTGGCCCTGGCCGCGAAGGCCGACAAGCGCTTGTTCCGGCTTATCGGTGCCGTGGCCGACGGCGGCGAGCTCAGTGACGCCGTGGTGGGCCGCGACGCCCGCAAGATCGAAGGCAGCCTGGAGACCGTGGCCACCAGCCTGGGCCTGACCCGCGACACCGGCACATTCTCGGCAGCCGATCTGGCGGCCGCCAGCGGCAAGCCGGCCGACGCCGTCGAAGACGAGCTGTTCGCGTCGTCTGCCTACGCCTACTCGGGCGGCGGCCAGTGGTCGACGATGTCACAGTATCTGACCGGCAGCCTGTGGCCGAAGCTGGACCAGGTGCGCCGCGACATGGCTCACCCTGACCTGCCGGCCGGCGTGGCCAGCAAGTACGCCGAGCAGGCGCGCCGGCTTGAGGCTGCCATCGACCAGAAGTCGCTCGAAGACGTCGACTTCCAGATCAACAGCGGGTTCCTGCCGCTGGACGTTGTCTCGGCGTTCCTGAACTGGCGTAACCACGACGCGCCGACGGCGAACGACTGGACGAAGAAGCACCCGCCCGTCAACGTGACGATGGCCGACAGCGTCTATTCGGTTGAAGGCGGCAGCAGCTACGGCACCGAAAGCCTGCTGGCCAAGTATCTCAACCGCACCGGCGTCCGCAAGGACGACATGCCGCAGATCGACGCCCTGAACGACGAGTTCCGCCAGTGGCTGCTGACCAGCGTGCACCGCGACCGAGTCGAGGACCTGTACAACCGGGCGTTCCGCGGGTTCGTGGCGCAGGAGTACAGCGACGCCGCGTTCGAGATACCCGGCCTGGCCAGCGCCGACCTAAACCGGTACCACTACTCCAGCCTGCGCCGGGCGATCGCCAGCGGCCGCGGCATCATTGCCGACGACGTTGGCCTAGGCAAGACCGTGCGCGGCCTGATGCTGGCGCGCATGCTCAAGATGACCGGCAAGGCGAAGCGACCCACCTTCGTGGTACCCAAGTCGGTGCTGGCCAACTGGGTGGCCGAGTCGCAGAAGTGGTTCCCCGGCAGCCGCGTGCTGGTGATCGGCGAGACCTACACGCGCGACAAGGACGGCAACCTCAAGTCCAAGCCGGACACGGCCGCCGAGCGCTCCCGCAAATACCACGACCTGACGCAGAACGACTACGACTTCGTGTTCATCAGCCGGCCGACGTTCAACGAGCTCGACGTCAACCCGATCCTCAAGAACAAGTACCTGGGTGATGACTTCTGGGTGCAGCGCGGCGACAAGCTGGGCAACGCCGGCGACAAGCGCGTCAAGAAGGTGCGCGAGCAGTACGAGCAGGCCGTGGCAGACCGCGAGTTCACGAAGCGCGCTGGATCTATCTGGTTCGACCAGCTCGGCATCGACGCGCTGATAATGGACGAGGGTCACGCCTACAAGAACCTGTACGCCGCCAAGGCCAGGTTCGGCGAATCGCCGAAGTTCCTGGGTGGCCAGGGCCTGAGCAACCAGGCGTTCGACTTCAACATGAAGGCGCGCCACGTGCGCGACGCCAACGGCGGCAAGGGCATCTTCAGCCTGACGGCCACGCCGACCAAGAACAGCCCGCTGGAGATCTACAGCATGCTGGCACCGGTGGCGCCCGAGGAGTTCGAGCGCATCGGCATTCGCAACAGCGAGGAGTTCCTGGACCGCTTCTGCGAGTTCAAGACCGAGAAGGTGCTGGGCACAGACGGCTCGATCGATGACGCCCTGGTGACGGCTGGCTTCAAGAATCTGGACGAGCTGCGCGAGATCATGGACCGCCACATCGAGCGGCGCACCGCGGCGGACGTCGGTCTGAAGCTGCCTGGCCGCGACGATCGCCTGCACCTGGTGGACATGGACTCCCAGCAGCAGGCTAAATACGGCGAACTGCGCGCCCTGCTGGCCGAGTCCGGCAAGAAGGACAGCACCGGCGACGCCCACGTGTTCAGCATCATGGACAAGATGGGCAAGGCCGCGCTGGACCTGGAGCTGCTGGACAAGGACGCCTACGCCGGCCACGCGTCGCCGAAGTACCGCGAGGCCGCGAAGCACATCAAGGCAGGCTCTGCAGAGGGCGGCCAGGTTGTGTTCTGCGAGGCCGTCGATGCGCACGAAAAGATCGCCAGCGCCCTGGTGGCCGCCGGCATACCGCGCGACCAGATCGGCATCTTGAACGGCCAGGCGGCTGCATCGAGCGCCCAGCGCCAGAACCTGAGCGACGCGTTCAACTCCGGCAAGCTCAAGGTCATCATCGGTAACAAGACGATGGAAGAAGGCGTGAACCTACAGAAGGCGACCACCGACATCCATCACCTGGACCTGCCGTGGGATCCCGCCACGCTGCAGCAGCGCAACGGCCGCGGTCTGCGACAGGGTAACCGCAACGAGGCCGTGCGGATCCATACTTACCTTAGCCGCGGCAGCTTCGACGGCTACCGGCATCAGTCGATGCGTGCGAAGCGCGACTGGATGGACCTGCTGTGGTCTGGTGGTGCCAGGGTCGAGAACCTGGCGCGCGAAGGCAATTTCAGCCGCGAAGACCTGATGATCATGATGTCGGCGGATCCAGACGCCGAGCGCGCCAAAATGGACGCAGACAAGGCTGCTGCCGTGGAGCGCCACGCCGCCGGCAAGCGCACCGAGGCAGCCGAATCGTTCGTCCGCTTCCAGTCGCTCAAGCGCAGCTACAACGGTCTGAAGAACAAGGAAACGGCTGCCGCCCTGCGCCTGCGCCAGCAGATGGAAAAGGCTAAGACCAGCCTGACCAACAACAAGTTCTTCAGCGCGAAGGCCGCGCTCGACGTCAACGACGAGGTGGTGCTGCACCCGCAGACACATGACATGCTGACGCGCGACGTCGGCATCGAGGTGGACGAGGCCGACGGCACCAAGAGCCGCTGGGTTGTCACCGGCGCCGACGCCATCAAGGGCGAGGTCGGCATGCGCCGCTACGCCGACACGACGGGCGGCCGCAGTGTCACGGTGCCGCTGGCCAAGCTGGCGACTGGTTCGCGCACGTTCAAGTTCGACAAGGCCGCCGAAGGCAACGAGGTGCGCGAGCACATGGAAAAGGCCGCCATGGCCCAGCTCGAAGGCGTCGAGAAGCTCGAAGACGTGCAGAAGATGCCTGGCCACGTCATCGAGGCAAACTATGACCTGCTGCAGCGCCGACTGAAGGATTCGGCGGCGAACCACAAGCTCGGCGTTTCATACGGCAACGTCGCGATGATCGACAAGGCCACCGGCAAGGTGAAGTCGATGGCTTACTACAGCGCGGCGAAGGCGCACGAGACGCACGACTACGCGCTGCCGACGGACGCCCACCGCGAGGCGGCCATTCAGCAGTGGATCGACGAGCGGCGCGCCGCCAGGGTTGGCAGCCGGTACGTCGACAAGCCGGGCAAGCGCAGCCGCGGCGCCGGCGGCGGTAACAGCGATCGCGTGCTGGGTCGCGAGCACCCGGGCGCCGACTACACGAACAAGCACATCAACCCGATGCGCGAAGTGTTGAACGCCATGGACGGTCACAAGTCGATGTACGGCGCCGCCACAGATGGGCCGTCGGTGCGTGCCGCGCGTGCCAGGATGGAGGCCGAGCAGGTGGCCAGGATCAAGGGTGCCAAGACGGCCAGCGAAGCCATCAGCGCACTGATCCCGCTGGGTAACGTCGGCAAGGATTCGGTGACCTACCCGCCGCGTGCCCTGGCCATGGCCTGGGTGAAGGCGAAGCGGGCCGGCGTGCTGAACGACAAGCTCACAGACCACCAGGCCAGCTCATCTGGCTACCTGGCGAACACCAGCGAGGCATACGGCGGCGGAGATGCGCACGGCTCGACGGTCAAGCAAGCGCTCATGCGCATGGCCGCAGCCGCCGGCAAGACAGCAGGCCTGGTGCCGGCAATGTCGCGCGACGTCGATGCCGACCTGACACCAGGCGAGCCGCAGAAGCACCGCGAGCACGTCAAGACGCTGCTGGACGTGCTTGGCAGCACCAAGGGCGGCGACACGGCCAGGCTGGCTGCGGCGCGCGAAGCCCAGCGCGTGGTGGAAAAGATCGGCGCCGGCGGCGTGCCGAAGCGCAATTTCCTGGGTGGTAGCAGCGGGTATGGCTTCTACGGCTACAGCCCAGACGACAACAAACCATTGAGCAAATATCTTGCTGAGCAGGTGGAAGCGCTTGAGAATCGCAAGGCCAGCGCGCCGGCCGCCGCCACCAAGGAAACAGCATGATCGACCCGAAAAACCTCGCAGAGTCCACCCTGCTGCTGCTGCAGCAGGACCCCCGCCGCTACCTGTCGTTCGGCCCCTACTGGTACACCATCAAGGCGCTGCTAAAGCGCTACTACACGCGTGACAACCTGGCACTGCTGGGCGACCACGTCGACCCCGCGGTGCAGGCCGCGCAGCCGCGTCACGCCGGCATGGATGAACTGCTGACGGCGGCGTGCGAGTGGTACAGCGACCACCAGGCCTATGGGCTTGGCCGGGCCGAGTTCGAGACGCCGGACGGCGAGGTTATTCAGCTGCGCGACCCGGATGCTGCTGGGCTGTGAGCGCCTGCAGCGCCGTCATCATCCGCTCGAATTCGGCCACCAGGTCGAGCAGCTCTGAAGCCTTCACGCTGACGGCGTAGTTGTTGGCCAGCTTGCGCGCCGTCGAGCGGCTGCGGCCTAGCACGAGCTCGGTTTCGAAGCCGCTGCAGATAGCGGCGTTGGCGCGATAGCGGAGCTTGGATAGGGTTTCTGGCGTCATACGTCATCATCCGGTGGAACCAGGCCATGACGGTGGCAGTGCTGCTGGCAGTCAGTCCACCCTGGTCCGCCAACCTCTCCATAGTCGTAGTTTCCGGTTGCGACGTCGACATATACCGCCTGCGAGCAGTCCCCCCAGCCAATCGGGCAGGACCTGCCGCCTTCTTGCTGCCAGATGATGTGGTTGTGCGAGATGTTCTCGTTACCGGCCAGCTGCATGGCGGCCGTGATCAGGTTGTCGAGTGTGGTCATGGCACCCACCTGAACGAAGCCTTGAAACGACCCGTGTCGAAAAACCATTCCAGCGTGCCGCTGGCGTGGCCGCGGTTGTGGTCGTCAGGGTCTCGCATCGGCACACCGCTTTCGCGCAGCAGCTTGCACGCTGCTACTGCCAACGACTCTTTCGACGCCCACGGCTCGTAATCGAGAGTGCCGGTGATCGGCTTGGCAGCCTCTGCCGCCTCGATCATCTCGGCCGCCTGCAGCCTGGCGGCCCGCATTTCGTCGTCGCTGCGGCCGTATGGGTTGCGCAGCATGTTCAGCAGGGTGTGGGTGGGGATCATGCTGTCTTCCCGGTCTTCGGTTCGTGGATCGTCACGTCACGCTGCTTGCCGCCGTCGACGCGGATCTGCCGGGTGACGTCGAGGCCTTGCCTGCGGCACAGCTCCACCGTCAGCGACACAAACGTGCCAGTGATGACGGCCAGCACGTCTGCTGTCGGGCATTCTTCGAGCGCTCGCTCGATGGCTGTACCCATGTCGGTGAGTGCGCTCATGCTGTCTTCTCCGGGGGCGCAGGCAGAGGCTGCCAGTGTGTCGGGTTGATGGGCCAACAGTTCGGGATTTCGTCAGCCTCGACGCAGGTCTCGAACCAGCCAGGTTCGCCAGCCTCTGGGTCTTCCCAAGTCTCGTCGATGCACTCTTGGCTCATCCATTGGCCACGCATGGTGCGCCACTTGCCGAGCTCGTTGTAGCGGCCCAGCAGCATGGTGCGGCCGTCTTGCGGGGCGGTTTCGATGGGGAGCCAGGTTGGCGCCAGTGCAGGCGCCACGGGTGCAGCCAGCGCATCACTGAGCTCGCGCCGCAACTTCAGGCCGTCGACACTGTCGTGCAGGCCAAGCAGCTCGCCTATCGTGGCGTGGTCATCCGGGTTTCGGTGGTTCACCAGGTTGCTGCCGAGCAGCTCTTGGGTCTTGTTGAGCGCAGCGAGCGCCCTCTGCATCAGTTCGTGTGTGCTCACATCAATCCTTCAGGCTGTTGCCATCTCGGCAGGTTGCTTGGCGGCGTCATACACGCCGATCGCCCAGACCAGCGCGAAGCAGCACCACATGAAGCTGCGGGTGTAGCGCTTGAATGCGTGGTCGCTATCGAACAGGTCGCTGAACTGGAATGATGGCCCCGGCTTGCGTTTGCAGTCACGGTCATACCCTGGATTCCAGCTGAAGTCGTAGGCGGCCACGGGCCCGCGGTGCTCGTCGTCGGCGTAGGCCAGCACCTGGTCTCTGATCGACTCCCACAGGTCACGGCGCTGTTCGCGCGTGGTGGTGTGCCGGTTCTCTCGCACCCAGTCGATATGCCGGCGCCGGATCTCGTTAGCAAACCCCTCGGGATCGTGTTCCCTGGTGCCGCCGCGCTCTGCAGCCGTGACCTTTTCAGCCCAGTAGCGCAGATCGATGCGGTACCGCCTTTCGTCATCCGGCCGGCGGAAGAATTCGAGCATGTCGTGCAGGCGCTCGAACGCGAAGCTCCCCATGTCGCCGCGGTACAGCAGGCCGCCCGGGTAGGTGATCAGGTGGAAGCAGTAGACGCTGCTGCCGCCTGGTGTGCCGAACCGCAGGTGTCGATACACGCCGTCGTCGTGCAGGACGGTCAGCACGTGGTTGGCTGTGTCGCGCTGGAAGTCGGCCAGCGTTTGGTCGTAGTGATCGAGTTTCATGTAGGTGTCAGGTAGCTGGTTGATCTGCCGCGCTCGGGCTCAAGGTGCGCGCGGGTGGTGTATCTGAGCCATGCCTCGATTGAGTGCATTGGCACGTCGTGGCCGGCCGCCAGAAGCTGTGCCTGCACGCCGGACGGCGGCAGCCGCTCAGCCAGGCGCCTGGCTTCGAGCACGACGTCATCGCTGAACCGGACGGCAGGGTGTCGGCCGTCAGTTCGAACCTTGGGGCCGTGCACCACGGTCTTGGCTCGCTGCGGCGCCGGCTCGGCCAGCGATGACGCCAGGCCTGGCCGGATCTCGGGCAGCGCGCGGAACTGGCGGTGAGTGCCTTGCGGGGCGCGGCTCACCGGGCGTCCTCGTCGGTGTAGAACCCGGCGGCGATGCGCGGCGCAGCGCGAGCTCGCACCTCGGCCATGCTGGCCTGGTGCTGACGCCGCTGTTCGTCGTTCGCCTCTTGTGCCATGACGGCGGCGCCGTAGCGCGTCAGTGAACCGCCGATACTGGAGTGCTGCGTGGTACCGGGGATCAGGTAGACGGCGTGCCAGTCGCCGGTGTCTGGGTCGCGGGCGGGGAAGTGGTGGATCACGGCGTCACCACCTCAGTCATTGTCGGCATCGAAGTCTCCCGGTTTCGCATCCCACCCCCAGACCAGCAGGCCGGTGATGACGCACGCGTAGATCCACAGAACCGCCAGCATCCGGCTGTCGAGCAGCGCCGAGCCTGTGAGTGTGATGCCGAGCCACCCGCCGAAGCAGGCGTATCGCCACTCAAGGCGGCGGTCAGTCGGGCGCATTGCCTTCGTCTGTCGGTGTGTAGACCGGCGCACCAGCGGGCAGCGAGCGGTGCAGCGGCTCCTCGTCCGGTAGCACGTGAAAGCAGCTCGGGCACATGCCGCGCGCTGGCGCGACAGACCCGCAGAGCTGGCAGATTCGTGGTGATTCAGGGCGTGTCGTCACGTGTGGTCCTCGGCTGTTGATTGCCGGAGTGTAGCGTTTTTCGATCGGCGTGTGTGGCAGTGCACACACGGTATCAATCAATCTCAACACACACCGTTTTATTGATAAAAAACAGCCACCGGTAATGGCTGGAGCACCTAAAACCGACCCCGGTATGACTGTCGGTAATCAGAGTTCACCTAGTGTAATCAAGCCGCTTTCGATTACTGCATCGCACCAATACCGGATTACCGGTTACCCGCGAAATAGACCTATAGAGAGGTGTGTAGTGTGAGTGTGTGAATATATATAGTGATGTGTATGATTGATTGATGTATATCTCTTATGATGTATCTATCTATATGGTAATAATGGTATTGGTAGTAGTAGTAGTAGAGAAAAACCAATCAGATCAACAACTTAGGCCATTACCGCCGGCACTACCGGTGCGTTACCGTCGGTAGTGGTGCGGTTGGTAGCTTATTTGCTGTGTGCCTGGTGACCGTCGTGACCCCACCATGGCACGATGGCACTCATCCTGTTCCTCAAAGCCGGCATCCCACCTGGGGCACGGTGGATCACCGTCCACCCGAACGGCCCAGCCGAAAAGGGGCAGCCGATCCTGATCCAGCCGCAACCTGACGGCAGTGCCAAGGTGATCGGCGGCGCCGGCGGCAGCCTCAACCACATGCGCATCCGCGCCGTGCGCAGCGAGGCCGACTACAAGGCTGACGCCGAGAAGCAGCGCCAGGCGAAGGCTGAGGAGAAGAAGAAGCAGCGCGCCGTCGACAAGGCCGCCGGCATCCTGGAGTCGAAGAAGAAGGCCAACGACGCCGTGCGCGAGCAGGAGCGCACTGCCCAGCGCGAGTTCATCGAGACCGTGGCGAAGACCGCCGGCTGGAATCCTGCCGACCTGGCGCCGCCCGAGGTCGAAGGCCTGAGCGAGCCGGCCGCCAAGAAGGTGCTGCAGCAGCACCACCAGCAGGTTTTCCAGCGGGCCCGCGAAGTGGTCGACGAGCAGCGCCAGCGCCTGGTGAACGACGCCGAAGCCCGGCAGCAGGCCGGCCTGGGTGAGGTGCCTCTGACGGCGCCGACACCAGCCGACCTGTCCGTCGAAGACCTGGCGCCGGTGCAGACTGGCGAGTCCGGCCTGGGCTTCGCGCCCGAGTACAGCAAGCGCGCCGCCGCCGCCGGCCTGACGCCCGACACCCTGGCGGCCGAGAAAGCCGAGATCAAGCCGCTCACCGACGACCAGCGCAAGGCCAGGATCGAGCGCGGCGAGACCGCCAAGGCTGTGCGCAAGGAGCTCGAAGCGCTGCGCCCGCCTGAGCCGAAGAAAGTCGAAGCCGACCAGATCGATGCCGCGAAGGCCGCCGACCTGCTACGCGCCGAAAAGAAGCTGCGCGCACTGCAGCAGCAGGCCCGCAAGGCCAAGAAGCAGATCGACGACTCGAAGACGGAGCCCAAGGCGTTCGTGCTGGAACACAGCGAGGACCCCGACATCGACGCCAAGATCCGGCAGGACCTGGACGACGAACTGCGCACCGTGGCGACCAATAGTTTCCTGGCTGAGGTTGGCCGCCTGGCCGACGGCGACCCGCGTGATCGCCTGGGCAAGCACATCGGCGTCGGTGCGTTTAACGCCATCAACGCCGTGGCACTGACCGTCGGCGGCGATGCCCTGGTCGACCGCAGCGTGGTGGACGTGCTTGGCATCGCCGGCGCCGCGCAGATCCTGGCGCGCCGCGTGCGCACCGACCTGCCCGACCAGATCGACCAGATCGCCGACGGCATGCGCGAGTTCCACACCGACACGCACGCCGCTGCGACGGCTACCGCACTGACGAAGGCCGCAGCGCTGATGGACGCCGCGAAGGCGATCGAGCTGCCCGACGGCGAGCACGCCACCGACCTGCAGAACGCGCAGGAGCTCAACGCAAAGCGCCGCGCTGCCGTCGGCGACGCCCAGCGCATGCTCGGCCAGGTGTATGGCGAGATGGAAGCCAACGCCGCCCTGGTGGCCGCCCTGGGCCGCCCGGCCAGCGACCGGCTCGACGTTCCCATGGGCAAGTCGAGCATCGACGTTGCCATCACGCAGGCCCGAGCCATTGGCCTGCAGCGCGGCGACTACGTGATCGAGCAGCGTGCCGGCCAGACCTGGCTGACGGTGCATGGCCACGGCATGGACCGCCTGGCCAGGCCGATCGCGCGTGACGACGTCATGCAGATGCGCCGCAACATCGGCATCATGAGCGGCGAGCAGGACGAGGACGGCTGGATGCCCAAGGGTGTCATGCACCGGCCCGACCTGGACCTGAAGCCGGCGCCAGGCGTCGCACCCCGCCTGGGACGCGAGTTCGCGCCAGGGCCTGGCGATGACCTGGAGCAGCACCTGCGCGACTACGTCGGTGGCCGTGCTGCCGACGGTGACACGCCGGCCGACATCCTGGCCGACATCCAGTCTGCTGACTTCTTCGAAAAGGCCGGCGACCAGAACGCCTACCGGGCTGCACTCGATGCCGTGGCACCGAACGACGGCGGCCGCGTGCGCGCCGAAGCCATGGGCCAGGCCTTCGACGGCTACGCCAACGACTTCGTGCAGCGCGAATACGGCGGCCAGCGCAGCGCCCTGAACAGCCAGAAGGTCGAGATCGACCAGGTGAGCACCGACGCCCTGCACCGCGCGCTGTCCGAGCACCCTGACGGCGTGGCGGCGTTCAAGTCGATCGGCGACCTGACGAACCAGGACCAGCGTGCGCTGCGCGAGTTCTTCCACCGCGAGATCGCCAGGGAAGATCCCGAGGCAGCGGCGACGCGCCACCAGCTCGAAGCGCACACCGCGGCCGAGCCCGAGCGCGAGACCGAAGATATGTTCGGCGAGCGCACCGAGAACCCGGAATGGTCCGACTGGCGCCAGCGCCGCGACGAGCTCTCCGGCAAGCTGTCGGCCGGCAGTCTTGACTGGAACAAGTACGCCGACACCCACCGCGGGCACGAAAAGGCCTACGAGGCGATTCAGGACATGATCCGCGGCCGCGTGAGCGAGGCGTTCGCGCGCCACCACAACACGCTGCGTCCGGACGCGCCGATCAAGGTTGGCCGCTCGGTGATCCGCAACAACCTGGCGCACCTGGACGCCACCGACCCGGCTGCACGTGCCGAGCGCGAGCGCCGCGAGAACGAGCTGCGCGACAGCCTGCGCGAGCGCGTGGCCGGCCGCTACGCCGCCGGTGGCATCGGCGACAAGCTGGACGCCGCGCGTGACCAGCGAGAGGCATTCGAGCAGGCGCAGATGGGCTTCTTTGGCGGCGACGAGCCGGCGTCAGGTGCCGAGCCCGACAAGCTGGCGCCAGACCTGAAAGCCGGCGACGAGCGCCACACGGTCGGTCACGTGGTCGAGCGGCAGTTGGCCGGCCTGGCGGCACGCATCGGCGGCAACTTCCGGCCTGGCCAGCCGGTGAAGCTGTTCACGCCGTCGATGAGTGGCGGCGACAATTATGCCCGCCAGCGCGCCATCAAACTGCTGGATGCGAACAAGCGGATGGGCCTGCACTTGGGGGCCGGATCAGGCAAGACTCTGGTGTCGTTGGGCGCCTTCACCCATATGAAGGAGCAAGGCAAGGCGAAGCGGGCGATCTACGCCGTCCCCAGCATCGTGCAGGGGCAGATGGGCGCCGAAGCGTTGAGGTTCTTGGAGCCCGGGAAGTACAGTTGGCACTGCCAGCCTGGCGCCAGTCGGGATGAGCGGATCGCCGCCTACAAAGACCCGAAGCACGACTTCTGTGTGGTGACGCATCAGTCGCTGCGGGATGACCTGATCCACATGGGTGCGCAGCACGCCGGCACAGACGCGCAATCCATGCGCGATCGACTCCAGACGATGACCAGACCAGAGCGCAAGGCGTGGGCCGCTGGAGTGCTGGAGCGCGAGGGTATTAACTTCGATTTCTCCGCGGTGGATGAGGGACACAACCTGCTGGACCGGGCCGGCAAAGACGACTCGGCAATGTCGGTGGCGATCGGTGGCCTGACAGATCACACGCCGTACCACGTCAGCATGACGGCAGACCCTGTGCGCAACAGTGACGCCAGCGAGGTCTTCTCGGCGTTGCAGAAGGTGGCGCCTGACCGGTACACGGACCGCGCCGAGTTCATGCGCCGCTACGGCGCCGACACGGTGTCAGCGAAGGATGGTCTCAAGCGCGAGATGTCGCGTTACTTCTACGCCCACGCCATCACGCCGAACGTTAAGGCCACCAGCAAAGAGGTGAATGTGCCTCTGCATGACGAGCAGAAAACAGCACTGTCACAGCTCGATCGCGATATCTCTGCGATGCGGCTGTCGCGCATGCGCAAGACAGTGAACGTCGACGCCGCGCGGCGCGTGAGCCCGAATGCGTTCGAGGGTGCACCGGAAGATAAACACGAGGCGATCGCAAAGGGCCTGCAGGACTCGATCGGTATCGTGCGCGAGACGGCCACTCAGCGCGTCATCAACTCGCACCCGAAGGCTGGAAAGATGGACGCCCTGGTCGACCAGATCAAAGCGCGGCCCGGAAAGGCTGGTGTCGTGTTCGTGCACAGCCTGGACAGCGTCGACGCCATCAGTAAACGGCTGCAAGGCGAGGGATTGCGTGTGGTGACGATCAGTGGTGCCGACTCCAGCGCTGAGAAGGACCGCAAGAGGCAGATGTTTCACCCAGATCAGGGTGAACCGCAAGCCGACATCCTGGTGGCGAGTGATGCAGCCAGCACGGGGCTGAATGCGCAGCGCGGGCAGTTCCTGGTGCAGTACGACACGCCCGCGACGGCCGTTACCCACGCTCAGAGGAGGGCAAGAATACACCGGACTGGTCAGAAGCAAGACATTGACCTGATCGACCTGGTGGCGGATCACCCGTCGGAGCGCAAGGCCAGGAAGCGACTGGCGGACAAGTACGAAATGCGTGACGTGATGACGTCGCCGCTTGAGCGGTTGGATGACACGAGCGTTGGCATGTACCTGAAAAAGTCGACGTCGCAGGCAGGTTGAAATACCGCATAATTCTTTGCGTCACTACCAAGATGCAAATGCCAAAGCAACTACCACCCGAAGTTGAAGCTGGAATAGTTGCGATGTACGTTGCCGGTGACAGCGTCAAATTGATAGCTCAGCGCTATGCCGTTGACGTTACAACTGTCTCCAGGCTGGCAAAACGATTTGGTGTCATCCGGTCAAAATCTGAAGCACAGGCGGTACGCGCTGCAAGAGATGCCTGTGGTTGGGATCGTGTCGGCAAAAAGGGCGCCTTTCAGTCTGAAAAAACCGGCAGATGGGTTCCCTGCGATAGCGCCTATGAGTTCGCTCGAATGGCACAACTTGAGTCGAACCCAGACGTTGTTTCGTGGTGGCGATGCTCAAGGCGCATCGACTACAAACTTGGTGAAGCCAGTTTGGTTTACGTGCCTGATATCGAAGTCTTCATGGTAGACGGAAGTGTCATCGTTGAAGAAGTAAAACCCGCCAAGATGTTGCGTTTACCGAAGAACGTCGCCAAGTTTGCTGCAGCTCGTATTCACTTCGCTCGCCTTGGCATCCTGTTCGATGTCGTCACCGAAGATCAGATTGGCTGGAAGGCAATACGTCACCTTGATGGGATGCCGTTGAACGGTGTTCCTGACGAGGATAGGAAGCAGCGCCGCCGTGATTCAGCTCTCAAACACCTGCATGCCATGACGCCAGAGCGTCGCGCAGCTTACAACGAACAAGCCAGGATCAGAGAGTCCGCAAAGAGAGCTGCAGACCGAGAAGCTTACAACAGGCGGATGAGAGAGTACCGTGCATCTAAGAAGGCGGCTCGTGCCGCGCAGCAGGAATAGCCATGGACACCACCCGCCGCCACCTGACCGAACTCGCGTCCCTGTCTCACAAGACCGAGCAGGCCGAGCGCAACATCCTGGCCAAGGCTCAAGCGGAGCTGGAGCGCGTGCAGTCGCGCATCGCCAAGTTGCGACCGCTGGCGCTCGTGCCTGGCGCCGCTGAGGCCGACGAGTATCAGCAAGCCGTGCTTGACCGCGGCAGACTGCACCAAGTCATCGCGCAGGCAAACAAGGTGCTGGCGGGCGCGGAATAACCCTACCGCCGCCGTCGTGACCGCACCATGCCGTCATGCACGATGCAGCCAGCCTGCCAGACTACATCAGTATTTCTGGCCTGTTCAAGGCCATGCCCCAGACCGAGGGCACGAATCGTTTCGTCTACTTCGAGGCCAGCAACGAAGGCCTTGACCAGCAAAACGAGATCGTCAGCGCCAAAGCCCTGAGTGAGTCGAAAGACTACTACCTGCGCTACGGCAACGTCGACATCGACCACCTGACACTGACCGGCCGGCCGAACCCAGCCAAGGGTTACCCCGGCATAGCCGACTACATGAGCTACGAGATCGGTGTCCCGGTCGAAGTGAAGCAGTTAGGCAAGACCACCTTCGTCAAAAGCCAGATCAAGTCTGGTGACGGACCGGCAGCCGATCGAGCGAACCAGTTCTGGAACTCACTGATGACCAACCCGCCGACCCGCTGGTATCCCAGTGTCGGCGGCGCCATTGATCCCGAGGGTCGCATCGTCGAGATGGACCCGACCACCGGCGCCAAGAAGGTCATCATCACCAAGGTGCGCTGGACCAACATCGGCGTCAGCCTGACACCGGTGAACCAGCACGTGCCAGGCTGCGCAACGGTGCCGATCGGCGCCTTCGCGAAGTGTCACGCTCACGGTGGCGGCCTGGATCTCACCAAGGCGCTGACGGCCGGCTACGGCACGGATTCAGCCACGCTGACCGGTGGCGCAGCGCTGCGCATCCAGTCGCTCGACGGCGGCGTGCACAGCACCGACGTACCGACTCCCCAGTATTGGACGTGGCGCGAACACGTGGCTGGTGCAATTCGTGACGGCAAGATCCGGGTACCGAATGCTGAGGGTCTGATGGCTCACAGCGCCACGAACTACGGCATGCAACTATCGGATGCCGCCGAATACGTGGAGCGATTTTTGCGCGACTTGAAACACGGACTGACCTCCAAACGGAGAAACGCATGAGCGGAAATTTCGAGGCCCTGCTGGCCGATCTGAACACCGAAGTGGAAAGCATGGCCAAGGCCCTTCCCGCTGCCGACGACATGCCGCCTGGCGATGAAGACGAGACCGACGACGACACCGTCGATACGGCGGCCACCGACAAGAAGGTGATGGCTGCCGCCGGCGACGGCGATGCCGACGACGAAGGTGGCAAGCCGGACGGCGACGCCGACGACGCGCCCATGATGGGCAAGTCGATGACCGTCGAGATCGACGGCAAGCAAGTCGAAGCCATCGACGGCACCGAGCTCGTCAAGTCGCTGATGAGCCAGGTCGAGCAGCTGGGTGGCAAGCTCACCGCCAGCGAAGACAAGCTGGCCAAGGCGCTGACCGAGACGCTGGGCGTGGTCAAGAGCCAGGGCGCCGTCATCAAGTCGCTGCAGGAAACGGTTGCCAAGCTGGCCACCGCCGGCCGCGGCCGCAAGTCGGCCATCGTGGTGCACGAGCCAGGCACCGACCTCACCAAATCTCAACCTGCCGGATCTCAAATGTCCGGACAAGAAATCATGGCGAAAGCGCTGTCCGCACAGACTGCTGGTCGCCTGACTGGCATCGATGTCGCCCGCGTCGAAGGCTACCTGAACCAGGGCGCGGCCGTCCCGGCCGACATTCTCTCGCGTCTGAACTGAACTACTGGAGGCCCCATGGCACTCGAAGATCTCATGTCCGCCCCCGGCACCAGCGGTTTGTCCGTCGCCGGGGAAATGGGTTCGGAAGAACTCGTCGCACTGCAGAAGGCGTTGACCGCCGGCTACGGCAGCGATACCAACGGCTTGACGGGCGGCTCTGCCTTCCGTATCCAGTCGCTGGACACCACCCTCAAGGCCACCGTGCAGGAGAACAAGCACTTCGCTCTGTTCAATGCCCTGGCCAAGCCGAAGGCGACCGCGGTCGTCGACGAATGGACCGAACAGGATTCCATCGGCGGATTCCTGGGTGGCACGTTCAATGACCAGGACGGCGCGGCCAGCGAGACGAACGGCAGCTACACGCGTCGTACCGCGCAGGTCAAGTACATGACCACGTACCGCAAGATCCCGATCGTGCTGCAGTCGCAGAACAACATCGTGGATGCGGTGAGCGTCGAGACCGTCAACGGCACCAAGCAGCTGCTGACCGACATCGAATTCAGCCTGTTCGAAGGCGATTCAGCCGTGACACCGAAGTCGTTCGACGGCATCTATGCCCAGATCGCCGGCTACAACAGTGGCTCGAACATCATCGACATGGCCGGTGCGCCGCTCAACTCGATCGACCCGATCGCTCGCGCCGCCGAGCTGGTGTTCGGTTACGGTTCGTTCGGTACGCTGACCGACCTGTATCTGCCGCCAGCCGTCCAGACCGACCTGAACATCAGCCTGGACCCGGCCTTCCGCGTCGCCCTGGACAACACGCCGAACAGCATCTCGCTGGGTACCAATGTGCGTGCCATCCAGACCACGTATGGCGCCATCGCCACCCGCAATGACGTCTTCATCCGCGACGAGCGGATGAAGAAGCCCTTCGAGGTGCGTGGTGGTGTGCACGCCGCGGTGGCTACCGCCAACCTGCCGTTCAAGCCGGCGAGCTTCACGGCCGTCGCTGGTGCCGGTGGTGCCGACAGCGCCTTCGCTGCAGGCCACGCCGGCAACTACTACTACGCCGTGACCGGCCTCAACCAGAACGGCGAAACCGCCGCCCTGGTGTCGGCTGTGGTGGCTGTGACGGCTGGCCAGCAGGTGACCGTGACCATCACGCAGTCGGCTGGCCAAGGCGAGACCGGCTACGTGATCTACCGCTCGCGCAAGAACGGCACCAACGCCCTGACCGACCTGCGTGAAATGACGCGCGTCGCCAAGGCTGGTGCCACCACGGCGTTCATCGACAAGAACCGCGTGATCCCGGGTACGACTCGCGCCTACGCGCTGAACCTGACCCCCGGTGACTCCAGCATCGACTGGAAGCAGTACCTGCCGATGATGAAGATCCCGATGGCCGCCGTGAACTCTCCGATCATCCCGTGGCTTCAGATGATCTGCGGTTATCTCCGCGTAACCAAGCGGGCGCACCATTGCGTCTTCGATAACATTACCCCGACGGGAGCCGCCTGGAAGCCATTCGTCTGAATGAGAATTATTCTCATCTAGACAAAACGGGGCCTACGGGCTCCGTTTTCGTTTATCATGAGTACCTGCAAATCATGATGCCATGAAAGAGAAACGCAAGTACAGACTCTGGACGATCGAAGATGCCGCCGCTGAGGCCGCGAAATTCTCGACTCGTTTTGAATTCCAGAGAAATTCGAACAACGCATATACCTTCCTGCGTCGGGCTGGGTTACTTGATGATCATTGCTCTCATATGAATCCTACCGACTTTGACAGAGCTGGCGTATGGACTATTGAAAGTGCGTCTGCGTCTGCGGCAAAGTTCGGTAAGCGACACGAGTTTGCGAAATGTGAGGCTGGCGCCTACGATTTTCTTCGTAGACATGGAATATTGGATGCAGCATGCGCGCACATGCTGGGCCAAATGAATTTGATTGAAGCAAGAATAAAATCACTCAAGTTTTCGACGCGAACTGAGTTTTTTAAGTACGCGTATTCCGCTTATGAGTTCTGCCGTAAAAACAACCTTCTGAATCAATTCTGTTCGCATATGCATGCGCCGCGCCAGTGGTCAAAAGATGATGTCGTTTCTGAGGCGCAGAAGCACTCTTGTGTCAGTGAGTTCAGGGCTGCTGCTGACGTCGCTTATCGTCTGGCTTTATCAGGTGGTTATATTCATGAATGCTGCGCCCACATGACTCACGCCACTTGCGGGTTCAGGGTCGACAAGCCAGCCACCCTCTACTACCTGCGCATCCGCACCGCTACCAACCTGGTGCTCTACAAGATCGGCATCACCAACCGATCGCCCAAGTCGCGCATCACCGGCATGGGCTTGCAGAACGTCGTAGCTATCGACGTCATCAAGACTTTTCCATTCGCCAGCGGTCGTGAAGCCAGACTTGTCGAGAAGGCATATCACCGCGAATTTGCTTGCCACGCCTACACCGGCGACCCCGTGCTCGGAAACGGAAACACCGAGCTTTTCACGGCCGACGTACTCGGCCTTTGCAACAATTGAGGCCATCATGCGCATCACCTGCACCATCCTCACCGCAACCAGCCCGATCAACGGCCACGAATTCGAAGGAGAACCCGGCGCCCTGGTGTCCGTCAACGACATCCCCGACGACGAGGCCGAGTTGCTGCTGACCATCCCGGGCTACACCGAGTACGGCGTCGATCCCGAGGCACCTGCCGGCGACCTGGCGGCCCTGCGCGCCGAGCTCACCGCGCTGGGTGTCGAACCCAAGGCGGCGTGGAAAGCGGCGCGCCTGAACGCCGAGATTGCCAAGGCCAAAGCGGC
>ERZ724506.273-NODE-273-length-19224-cov-10.500443_pt1 | contig 19224 bp, 6 predicted proteins | sample MGYA00376039_ERZ724506 | MGnify/ENA primary metagenome ERZ724506 (study PRJEB28724, sample SAMN07190887) | wastewater metagenome | isolation source: effluent of sewage treatment plant in Hong Hong | place: USA: Christiansburg, Virginia | collected 2016-03-01 ... | reverse complement strand
AACCCCAAACCCCAAACCCCAAACCCCAAACCCCGTTTTTATTTATAGATAAAATAATTTATTTAAATTAACGTTATTTTATAAATATGAAATTTAGTCTGAATTAAAAGGTAATAAGAATATTCTTTATAGTATGTATTTAAGCATAAATAACAATTAGTAGTCAGAAACAAACACTTTTAATGACTTATTAGTAATAGTATTAGAAAATGAATAATTAAACTTCTGGAGATTAGATTAATTTCAAACGAAAATTGACCAGCAATTTACAAGCTTAAGATCTTTAAAGCATTTCATCATTTTATTTTTACTGCGACCCTTTCTAATATATGCAAAACAACAATAATTTAAAATAAGAAAACCAAGTGCCTGCAGACTAATGACTTTTATGTTAAGTTTAAGATTCATAATAATAGAACAAATTTTATCAATCATGTTCTGCAGATAATTATTCCATAAAACTAAGATAGGAATAAAATCTTTATTAGTGTTAAGAAAAGAATTAGTAAAATCAATAATCCATGTTTTAATGCTTTTAAAATATTAGCATAAAAAACTAGTGAGTATTATGAGACGATAACTAAAACACAATTTATTATATGAAGAAATATCTACAATAAAAAATGACAAGAGAATTAAATAGCAAGGAGAGATAAACATTAATAACAGATGCCACTTTTTTGTGTTGATTTGTTCCTACCTTTACCACTCCCTCAGAGAATGGTGCTTTGTCTTAGAATTCCAATGTTTAATCAGATTTAAAAAACTAGTAGATAGTATAACAAGCTACAAGTAATACATAAAATAATAGCAACATATCGAATGATTAAATACAAACCAATGTAAGTAGTTAGAATACGAATAATGTTGTTAATAATAATTTAAATACAAATCAGAATACAAACAGCAATACTGAAACTAATATAATAAGTAACTAAAATCAAAATCAAAGCAATTCAAACTAATGTTCAAATGATAACTATTAATTTTAAGGACCTTTTGACTAAAACAATTTAAATAATAAAAGCTTTAGTGATTAAGTAATATAGTCATAAAATGATTAGCCTGCTAACCAGATTACAAGCGAGCCAGGGTGCTAGCAAATCGACATTAGTATAGCTTATAAGAGCTATTTTAAATAAAAACTATAGTAAATATAAGATGAAATAGATGGTCTGATTTTCATGTCAAAAAATTGCCTTTAAATTATATTCGAAAAGAACATTCTTGACTCTTAAAGAAGATTAGTTATCTAATGTGCCGGCTTGAATAATCAAGCTTTAGATTATTATTGGAATAATATCAAACAAAACATATGGCATATATTCATTGAGTTATATTACACTCATATGATCAACTAGCCAATAGAAGATCTTGAATTAGGATCTGAATTAATTAAATTGATAGAGATTTTGTTTAATAAAAATTATCCTATACTAATAAGCCTTTAAATTATCCTATAATAGGGATCATTCAACAAATATTAATATGTTTACAATTAGCTTAGCTAAATATTTTCTGAACAACTAAAAGATATAGCAAATTTATAACTTAAATATTTCAACTAATAATTATAAATAAAATAGCTTTTTAATTAAGTAGCCTAATAAAGAAACCAATACTTGAATTAATTGTAATAGCTTAACTAAAATTAACCTTTGCCTACAAACAATCTTAATGTTGATTTGTTCTATAGCTATAAATAAAATGATTTTAACAATTAAATGACCTTTCAGAGTTTAACACATAATCAACAAAACAACCAAGCATTTATTTCAACCTAGATTGAAAATATAACTAATAACGAAATTATTTAAGATCCTGTTGCCAATGACAAATAGCCTCCTTCTACAATTGTATCTTTTAATTAAAATGAATGTTAATAAGAAGATTAGGTACCTGTAACAGGAGCAAACTAATAAGAATAATTAACAAATGGAACAAAATTATTGTAAAGAAAAATATGAAGGTCTTGATCCGTTTAGCAGAGAAAGTTAAACCAACAAAAAAAATTAAAAAACTAAATTAAATAATAATCAAAATCTAAAAAAAATCACAATAAATGAAAACTAAAAAAGAATAATCTTAAAAAAAAATCTACAATTATGATAAAATAAGAATAATCAAATACAAAATAAATATTATAATATTTATTAATTTTAATTGTTCTATTTAATTACATATTATATTTAGGAGTTAATATATTAAGAAATCTATATACCGTTTTATTATATAGCTTCTAATTCAAACTTGACTCTTTCGTTTTACATATATAAAAGAATCTATAAAATTTTGTGTATTTGTTAAATCATAAACTATTAATATTAATTCAGATTATTTTATTCTGGTAGCTTAAAATATTCTCTCTGTAAAATCTTGTTTATTTTTATTGATTCTTAAAGATTAATTTTTTACATTCCTCACTAAAAATATTGAACATCTTAGATAGAAGGACCTAAATAAATAAGTGTATTTAGATTCAAACCCTCATTAATATTACTCTTAGAGCCAAACAAATAGTCCAAAAAAATGTCCATTCCATGAACATCAAAATCCCCAATGTATATATAAATTAATTTTGGATATTAGTTTAACATCTCATATAAAAATTTCTTAGTGGTATAGTCTGCATATCCTTTAGCAGTTACAATAAAAAAAGAAGGATTTCTTTAAGTAAATCACTAAGATAATAAGTTAAAAAATATGGTATCTTTTTCTATTATCAAAATATATTTTACTAATACCTCTTTTATTATAAAATTATGATAGCATATTTATAGACCTGATTGACTAAAAGTCTCTTAGGAAAAATCAAGTAAATTTCCATTAATATTTATTCTCAAATTACCAAAAGCCAGTCCTTTATAGGATTAATAAACATTCAATTATTTTCAGGTTATATTTAGACAAAATAATAATTGTTGGAGTAATTTATTACTGGTTTATTGTTAGAAAAAAACTTATAGATTTTAGTAATAGAGCTATCTTTGTCATATACCTAAGTCTAAACCATCTAATAAGCTTTATATTATTTATTTTAGTCTTTAATGCTAAATAAGTTCTTTGCAATTTTTTAACTTGACTTTTTTCTAATTTTTTATGTTATAAATGAACTAATAAGTAGTATAATCAAATTGAATAAATTATTTGTAGTAACCCATGTCTAAAATTTACTGATCTTTTTTATCTTCTGTTTTTAAATCTTAGATTAATTATTATAACATTTGTTTAACATCTTGCAAACTTGTACAGTTTGTTTATCGTTTATTGGTTTTAAAGATTTTGTTTAGAACTAATATCTGCTCAGGAGAATACATTATATTGAATTTTTATTTAATTGTTTGATACCAATTGGCAATATTTATAAATTTTATCATTAATTAGCAAATTATTTTAAGCTAATTTGAATCTCTAATATAAATTAGGATTATAAGCTCTTTAGAAGCAAAAATTAAATTTTATTTAAAACGAAATTCACCAAAAGGTCTAAATATATTATTTATTATTACCCTTGCTATAGTTTTGCATAATAAAATAGTTTAATAAACTAATAAAAAATATGTCAATAAAGAAATAATTATTTTAGTTAATTTTCATGTAATTAAATTGATAATTAAAAATAATATAATATTATAAAATTAAGGAAGCAATATTTATAGGAATTTATTTAATATTTATTCTGCAGTCTAGTATGCTAAAGCTATAAGATTGATCATATTAGATTATATTAAATAATTTAAAAAGAAATTTATTAAAATATTTTTTTTTATTAGTTCTTAAATAGTAAAAATACTCATATACAATACCATATAATAATTAATAAAAATCTAAAAAGCACTATCACAATTTTAAATATTTTAGGATAAGCTTACTATTATAAACAAAAATTACGAATTATTTGGATAAGCATCTAAAAATTAGAAAAATATAATAATTAAACTCATTTAAATTATTAAAGTTTATATAATCTAATGAGTTTTGCAGCCAAAAAATTACAAAAAGAATTAGTAGAACTCCAGTCTGAGAGTGAGGTTCCTTTTACAGTGGGTCTAATTAACGAAGAAGATTTGTTCAAATGGACTGTTGTTATTATGGGACAAGAAGATACTCTTTATGAAGGTTCCATTTTGCAAGCCACTATTGAGTTTCCCTATGACTATCCTTATAATCCTCCTAAGTTCAAATTTACTCAGAAAATGTTTCATCCAAATATATACACTGATGGTTAGGTGTGTATATCTATCTTGCATAAAGCATAGGTAGATGTTACTAATGAGTAAGAATGTCTTTCGGAGAAATGGAAGCCTGTTCTTGGGGTAAAAGAAATCATTCTATCAGTTCTATGTGTGCTATATGAGCCAAACACTAATAGTCCAGCCAATGTTGATGCCTCCAAGATGTTCAGAGATAATTTATTGCTATATAAACAGACTGTGTGAAAGCTGCTTTCCTAATAAAATTTAATATATAAAATTATAACTTTAATATTCTTTCATTTCTAGAACAATTTATAGAATAATTTATAAATGTCAGAACAACCCGAGCAATACAGATTCGACGCAGATATTAACTAATTAATGGGTCTCATCATCAACTCATTCTACTCTAACAAAGATATTTTCTTGAGAGAACTTATTTCAAACGCCTCTGATGCTTTGGATAAGATCAGATACAAGTCTATCACTGAACCAGAAGAAGCTGGTTTGGATGTCTAACCTGAGTTCAAAATTCAGATAATTCCAGATAAAACTAACAAAACTTTGATCATTATTGATACAGGTATTGGAATGACCAAGGAGGAGCTTATCTCCAACCTGGGAACCATTGCCAAATCTGGAACCAAAGGATTTATGGAGGCTCTCGAAGGAGGTGCAGATATCTCCATGATTGGTCAGTTCGGAGTGGGATTCTACTCTGCTTTCCTTGCTGCAGATAGAGTCACTGTTATCTCTAAGTCTCTCCATGATGACTAATACATCTGGGAGTCCACTGCTGGAGGTTCTTTCAGTGTTAAAAAAGACACTGCTGGAGAACAACTTAAAAGAGGATGCAAGCTCATTCTCCATCTCAAGCCAGAATGTCTTGAATACTTGGAGGAGAAGAAGATCAAAGAGCTTATTAAGAAACACTCAGAGTTTATTCAATTCCCAATTGAAATCTTCGTGGAAAAGACCACCGAAAAGGAAATCACCGATGATGAAGAGGAAACCAAGGAAGAGAAGAAGGAAGACGATCTTGAGATCACTGAGAAGAAAGATGAGGAAAAGAAGAAGAAGACTAAGAAAGTCAAGGAAGTCTCCCATGAATTTGAGAAGATCAACAAAACTCAACCAATTTGGATGAAAAAACAAGAAGATATTCCTAAGGAAGATTTCGTTAACTTCTATAAGCAAATCTCAAATGACTGGGAAGAACATCTTGCTGTCAAACTGTTCTCTGTAGAAGGACAACTAGAATTCAAGTCTATCATCTTCATTCCAAAGAGAGCCCCAATGGATCTTTTCGAATAAAAGAAAAAGAAGAGCAACATCAAACTCTATGTCAGAAGAGTATTCATCATGGACGACTGTGATGAACTAATCCCAGACTACCTCAGCTTCATCAGAGGTGTCGTTGACTCAGAGGATCTTCCATTGAACATATCTAGAGAGACCTTGTAGTAGAACAAGATTCTAAAGATCATCAAGAGAAACATGGTCAAGAAATGCATGGAGCTCATCCAAGAAGTTTCTGAGAACGAAGAGGACTGGAAGAAATTCTATGAACAGTTCTCCAAGAACATCAAACTCGGAATTCATGAGGACTCTAACAACAGAGAAAAACTTGCCTCATTTTTGAGATACAACTCTTCTAAGTCAGGTGATTAAATGATCTCTCTTAAGGAATATGTTGAGAAAATGAAAGAGAGCCAAAAAGAGATTTACTTCATGACTGGAGAATCCAAAAAGGCCATTGAGAACTCACCATTTATTGAGCAGCTCAAAAAGAGAGACCTAGAAGTTCTCTACATGACTGATCCAATTGATGAGTATGTAATTCAGTAGTTAAAGGAGTTTGAAGGCAAAAAACTCAGAAACTGTACCAAAGAGGGACTTGAGTTGGAGAAGACTGAAGACGAGAAAACAAAAGAAGAATAATAGAAGGGTGAGTTTGAAGTACTTTGCAAGCATTTCAAAGAAGTTCTAGGCGACTAGATTGAGAAATGTGTTCTTGGATTTAGACTCGTTGATTCTCCTTGCATTATGGTCACCACAGAGTGGGGATGGTCTGCCAACATGGAGAGAATAATGAAGGCTTAGGCTCTTAAGGATAGTGCTTCTGCAGGCTACATGATGTCAAAGAAGACCATGGAAATCAATCCAAACAACGCCATCATTATCTAGTTATTGAACAAAGTTAAGGAAAATGCCTCTGACAGAAATGTAAAGGATCTCATTTGGTTGTTATATGAGACAGCTTTGATCAGCTCTGGATTTAGTCACGAGGATCCATCTTCTTTCTCAAACAGAATTCACAGAATGATCAAATTCGCCCTTAATGTCGAAGAGGATGAGAAAGTTCCAACAGACATGCCACAACTTGAGGAGAACAAATGCGAGATCAACGACTAAGCCATGGAAGGTATCGATTAAGATTAATGAAAATTATTATCATTTTTTTAGTTTTATAATTTTAATGAGTAAACAAGAAATAGTTTTATAACAATTTAACTAAATGTACCAATAGTCTATGGTTGGAGGAGAGTTGTTTAGAAAGATGGACAATAAACCAGAGTTACTCTAGTCACTTTTGCTATTGGAGAAATAGATTAAAGATTTAGGATTAGTTAGTCCTAATGAAGAGTTAAAGGAAATAGATCCTTAGGTATGATGAGTACTTATAATGCCATACTTAATAGGTGTAGTCAGTGGTGCTGTGTCTCAAAATAGACTTGAGCATATATAATTGTCGAAGAAATCTTACTTAAGCTATTTATAGTTGATAAATCATTATCTTATATTAGATGGAAATCTGGTCTCATTATATAAGAGAATGATTAAAGATCAAGACTATTAAATACAAAGAGAAGAGAAAATTTAACTTTACTAAATGGAGAAATAATTAAAAGAAGATCTAAAAGAGCAAGAATAAAATTCCCTTCCTTATTTCTAAAAAGAACTCACATATTACTATATTTTATCAATCAATGCCATTTTATTGTTTAATCAGGAAATAAAAATTTTGGAATTTAAACAAGAAATGCAAATAGATCCCGAGCTAAAAAAATAATATGAAAAAGAACAAAAAGAATACTGACCTCCAAAAATATAGTTTCAAAAAATTGAAAAACCAATTAAAACAGATGAAGAGTTACTATAAAAATACTAATAGGAAATAAGTTAAGTAGACAACACTCAGACCTACCAGCTTAAGTAAATGAGTCATTAGTTTCAAAAGGAACCTAACATGAATTTAATTAATACTGTCCCTCTAATGACAAAGCCGGTTGACTGATTATAGTAATAGAATAATATTTTTAAAACTCATATAGCTCCTCCATAGATGACATTAGAGGAGCATTCAAATCTAGAGTATGCACTTATGATGGAGAAACAAAAATAATAAAAAATAAGAGAGCAAAACAAATAGGAGTTTAACCAATATAATAATATATAAAATGAGGAGGATTCTGACGAGGAAATTGTGTAGGAGATGAAATGAGTAAAATAATCCAAATGGGATGACTGGAAAGCTAATAATGACAAAGGAGAAGGAAATAGAAATAAATAATAATTTTTATAATTTATAAATGAATATCCATTATAGAGATTAAAATGATGCTTAATTTACATAACTATTATATTATGATAATTTTAAGCAAGATATAAGAAGAACAGACTAATAAAGATTAATTAGATTTGTATAGCCTGTCATAATTTAGTAAGTAAGAATTCCTTGATCCAACTAGGTCATACATGATTAGTTGCCCAAAATAAAGAATAATTACTAAGATGACTAATTTAATATACAAATATATTATAGAGAGTTTAACTCAGCAGAGTATAAAGTACTGATCAATGAATAAGTAAAGTCCAACAAAGAGCTTCTGGATATTATATTTCCAATCTAGAACTAGTCTCTAATAAAAAGCTTGTTAATTAAAGGAGATTTTCACCCCAAAACCTATATCATCTTATATGGAAAGGTTATCAATTAAGAAAAAAATGAAAACTTTGAGTAATAAATTGTTAAGTTGTCTAGCAGCAGGATGATAAATAATTACTAGCCACTTTGTCTAGACAATATATAGAAAAATTTAGCTACCGAAAACTAAGATGATTTATTTTATATGGACACTGAACTTCTTTTTAAAAAAGACAAACAATCTGAAGATGAGTATTTAATTGAGAAAAGATTATAAGACTATGATAAAATTCTTTAATATTTTTATAATAATAATATAGAAGCCAATCACTAATTTAACAATGAGGAGATATTGTAGCTAAACTAAACATACAATCTAATGTATAATGATATAAAAAGCTATCTTATAGACAAATAGTAATATTATAAAACAACATGTTTATTAAATAAACAAACACAAAGCAATTTAGATATACTAACTTAGTTTTATACAGACTTTTGCTTAATAGGATTGCAAGGAAAAATAGATGGATTGATAGAGCAGAATTTGGCTCTAAAGGCATTGAGAATTCTAGTTTAGAAAAAAGAATTAAGAGACTATATTATTAAGAATAAACAATTCCTAAAAATTTATGTTTCTTTTTTTGAGGAATTTGAAAAACATCAATTAAGCTTCTAAATAAGCTTGTTAAAACTAACCCACCTTATGATGCTGAATGATGACTTTTCTAACATGCTAATTGTAAATATTTCAGACCAAAACTCTCTGCTACATTATGTATAAAATATAAATAACACCTTGCTTAAATTAATCTAAAACTTAGAAAACATTGAGAAGTTTAAAACCGATAAGCATGCTAAAATAGATGACTATATAAACACAGAACTGAAACCCTAAAGTTTTGGCTAATACATCTATTAATTGATGATATAAAATGAGAATAAAAAAGTATTTTACTATTGCTAAAAAGTATGCTGAATAATTTGTTTTAAAACAGAAATTAAATAACTTTAAAAATGTATAAGGATTTTATACAAACAAGATAAATAAAATAACAATACTATTTAACATAATTTGGAAGTAATTCAATTGCATGTTAAAACTATTAAGAAAGTAATTAACTAAATTGTTGATACAAAATAAGAGAAAAATCAATCTATTAAAGATTTATATGAATATAAATCAGATGTCTCTTTGTTAGATTACAAATCTCTAAAAGACTCGATTATAAAACAATGTTAGTTAAATTCTGCAAATATAAATTTGTATTTATAGAATTTATTGAATAGTTCTAAAATGTTGCCTTTAATAAATTTATTATTGTCAAATAATTCCTTAAAGCTATTTAGTATACATACAGAAATATTTGAAAATGTTTATTAAATAATAAATAAAATCCAAGTAACTTAAGGAGGTGCGAATTTCTTTATAAATTAATTTGAAGATTTTGATCTACTTATACTGATATTAAAAACAAATCTTTAAAAATACGAAGTATAATACTAAATAGAAGAGAATTTTATTACTCCTTTTAAAATGAGTAAATTATATTCTCATAATCTTTACATTTATAACAACAACCAAACTATAAATGAGTAAAGAAATTTATACATGAGAAATTACTTAAGAAATAAACAAATATTAATGTAGTTAATTTATCTGAAAAACACTTATCATAGTTTTAACTTCATCTATAGAGGCCTGTTAAGTTATTCACAAGAATATGAGTTGCTTGATAGCCTAATAAACGCTTTAAAAATTCTTAAGACTAATAATTTATCCTCCAAAGCATTTCTATCTTATATTAAAGAACCTTTTATGCTTGAGACCTTGTTGTAAATTATTTGACCTGATAATGAATAGATATATTAAAAAATGTTGTATGAAACTCTACTATCATTAGAGATTATTTATATTGTTCTTTTGAAAGATAATGGCTCCATTTTAAATTAATTTTTCGAAAAGATAATTCACTCAGTTAAAACTCTTTAAAATATTAGACATTAAATTGAATAAAAGGATTTGGATTTTGAGATGAAGGAAAATCATATTGAGATTAGCAAATTCATTATAAAAATAAACTTTATATTAAGTCCCTTAGAAATATATACCTAAAATAATGAAGTATTCCAAAACTAATTGTACATGTCATTCAAATATTATCCATTTGATGTTGAGAACAGAATTAATGTTAAGATTTCAAAAGTTCATCAGTGTGAGTTCTCTTATCCTTATGATCATTTGAATCTATTAGTCTAAAAATACTGGGAACTCAAAGAGTTTTATGATTAGGAATAAAATTATGATTCTATGCTGGGCTATTTAAAGCTTTTTAACAATCTATTGTCTAAAAAAACATATCATATCTAGCATCTAATTAACTGGAATATTTTTGACATTTGCGATTATACTTTTAAGAACATAGAATTAATTCTATCACTTATATACTAGCAATCCTCAACAGGCCAAACTCTTTTTAAACAAGTCATGAATAAAGACCCAGACTTATTAAATTAGTATATTAGATTTTCCTACTTCTCACTAAGACTAATAAAAAAGAAACTTAAATACTAACACAAGCTATTAATTTACTCAAATGAATAAGAGAATATTTCTCTATTTCAATCATTATTTAGATTACTTTGCGTTTTATATAGAATAAATCCAAAACATATTGAAACAGAAATATTTGCCAAAATTATGGAGCTTGAGAAGGAAAATAGCAAATAGGAAAAAGATCCATTTATTTCTATCTTAGATACTTAGAAAATATCTAAGCTTTTCGAATACTAATTTGGTTAGTAACAATAACAGTTTGAATCATTGGGATTCTCTGACAATAGTCTTTACTTAATAAACAAGATTATTACCTACTCTATCTAAATAATAAAATATTGGTCTTCTTTTCCAGGTAGCTTTGTTAATATAGTATCTGAGCATTTGTTCTATATTATGAGAAACACACACCATAGTAACTTGGGATTTTTGATAATGTCACTTTTTATATCATAAGCTAAGCTTATTAAATTTGCAAACAGTAATAAAGAAATCTTTAGAAAAAATCTTTGACCTTTGTTTTTTGATCCAGTTAAAATAAAAAAGAAATCAAATCTAGTAATTGCTTAAAAATATGGGGCTTGCTGATAGGACTCTCAGTTTGATTTATTTGTGGCCTAAAATGGGTTCTCTTGTACTATAGAATATTTGATTAACTAATATGTGTTTTTTTCTGACTCAAAAACCTTCATATCGTTTTTCTATTTTGTTTAATCTTTAATCGAATGGAAAGAATACATTTTTGTTAATCAAATATACAATCACTTAGATGAACTATTGGTTAGAGAAATGGAGTCTTTAAAAATGTTGTGCAGGTCCAACTTCTCATCTCCTTGAATACCCTAGGCAATTAAGACTATTTGTAGAATTTTAGAATTCATCAAAATGTTGTCGGTTTCCGGTATATTTAAATCAGTAACTTTGGAAAAAGAGTTCTATGATAAAATAATTGAATTTCTTTAATGGGCTGAGGAGCTTGAAGAGTTTTAAGTAAGATTTAAAGAAGAATATAGTTTATTGTTCCTCATTTCATTGGAGTTGTTTTAGATATTAAATAATCCTAAAATTGGATTTTTTATTAAAAAATATTCTCAAGAAATTCTACAAGAGAAACACCTGGCTGATACTCTTAGCTATAAAACAGTTAGCAACTTCATAATAAATATATTAAGTAGTAAGCTAAGCTTAAACATAAAGACACTAAAAATGTTCACTGAATAAGAATAAACTAATATTGATTAAGAATAATATTTAGACTTAGAGATTTTCTAAAAATCACTTGAGGTTCTTAACTAGTTATTTAAAACAATTAAAGGCAAACAAATACTTCTATTTTAGCTCTGAGAGAATAAAGAGCCTTTTTTAAAGCTAAATGACTTAAATAAAACTCTCAAGTATTTATTAAAGAAATCTGAACTAAAACAAGTTTGAGATTTTGCAACCAAAAACTTCATTTTGTTTCTAGATAGCATTTTATTTAGCTTAATAAATATTATTAATGTACAAGAAGAAGTGACGCTTTAAACAAAAACTTAGACTTCTTTTCTATTCAGTCAAGATAAAGACTATTGATTATTAATAGATAAGCTTAAAGAGAAATCCCAAATAATATTAGCCTGGGAGATAGATCATGAGTAAAAAATTTGAGTTTAACTCTTACTTGATTGTATTCAAAAGGTTTTATTCAGTTAATCTTTAGAAAACTTAAGTGATTATTCGACTAAAGAAGAAATCAATTATGTGTCTAGATCTCTTAATGAATATACTAAAGGATTTTATTTATACGAAAAGACTCTCTTAAATTACCTAAAAGGAATGACTTTAACATAATTTACAATGAAGGGATTTCAAAGTTTGAGATAGGTTTTGGAAAATAAATTTTAAAAAATAACATTGCCAAAAACAATATTTAAGCAAAGCTATTTGGCTGATCCTAAAGTCCTCTAAAACTCAGACAATTATTTAGATGTTTTAAAAGAAAAATTTATTTATAAAGTACCGGAAATATATTCACTATCTTTATAACTGAATCATAAGCAAAATATAATCAAATTCATAGAGATTAAATGAAAATTCAATGCTACTTAATTAGCTATATAGATTCACTAAAACGTTCCTAGCAGTCAAATACTTAGTAGTGGCTAAATTTAACAAGATCAAATTTCGTCTGAGAAATAAGACTTAGGTGTTGTTTAGGATAATTTAGAATAGTAATAAATCTATTAACAAACAGTCCTAAATCCTTAGATGAATCCCCAGATGATATATGCACAGTAATTATATAACCAAATGATATAGTAGTTAACAATGATGGATCCTGTAATGTAACAATAAATGTACCCGTAAATGCTACAACAATTTTACTAGATATTACAACAATAAGGCATATCCTTCTAAAATCAAAACTTCAATACAATGCAATAATATATTTATAATTATTAATTTTAATGCAGCTTAGAAAACAGTCTTTTAAAAAAGATAATATTTATTAATAGTTTTATAAACACACAAACAAGAAAATAATGACCTCCTTTCTTTCTCTAAGCTCTTAGTTATCATAAACGGAAAACGATTTTAATGACAAGGTATTATAAACATCAACCATCAGAGATGATTAAGGACGTTAGTTTTTAGATTTTTTAAAAATATAAATTAAAAATATTAATTAGCTAATTACTGAGCTAAAAAATATGTAGATAAAAGATAAATACAGCTCAATAATAAGCTATAAAATCAGTAGCATTGATGCTGCTAGTTAATTTATTTAGTGACGAATACCAACTATACAATATAACCATAAACAAACAATATCTAATGTTCAGATAATATATAGTAAGTTTTTTATAAAAGATGTCAATACTGGAAAGCAAGATAAGGATTTTTTTAAAAATAAAATTCATGATGCAGTTTTATAAATATGCAAAAATGAATTAGAGATATTTGTACAACAAAAATTAAGTATAACAATTTAATTAAATAATCTAGAAGAAATTATTCTGATATTCAATTTACAAAAACAAATATTAAAAGATATTAAACAATAAAATAATTAACAGAATTTATTAAATTTAATTTTAATAAAAAACTTTAAAGCTAATTTAATATTTATTGATTTTATATTGGAATATTTAAAAAATAAGAACTAAACAAAATCTATAGATATGGAACAATTAATATAATATTTCATTAAAAAATATCCTTTTTTGGTTTTTGAACCAAGTTTTTCTGATTTTCAGAATGAGGATCTTTTCATACTAAATATTTATCTTATTGAGCTAAAGCATAAAAAAGATTTTTAGACATTATAAATATTTCAAGTAATTTTGGTTATTATTTTTACGATAAATAATTAACAAATAAATAATAATTCACAATTAATAAAATTAATTAATTGATTATTGTAAGTTAATATTAAAGATTTTAAGTTTGAAATTTGCTTAAACTCCATTATTAAACTACTATTTTCACTATAAACGATTAAATTATCGGCCAATATAGAAAATTCAAAATCATAATTTATTTTTAGTATTATAGGTTGTGATTAGCTATTCTATTATTTTTATTTTAATAATATATCTTTTAAAAATATCGAGTTACTATATACTAAGCAAAGTCTAATATAAAAAATAATTAAAATTTATTATTTCTCAATTTATACAAAGACTTCTTATTTTAAGGAATACTTAGAGGAAAATAACTTCTTTGGTATCTTATAAGATTTATAAATCTCCATGTTGTCTCAGGAAATGTAAATTAATGATGAAGTAATGATAGGTATATTAAAGTAAATATAAGATGTTATATATAAGACATTATAGTTTAATTAATCGGATTCATATCAATAGTTTTATTATATTTTAAATTTAAGCTTACTTATTAATAGTAAATAGTAAGGCCAAGAATTATAGAATAATAATTAATTTATAGAAAATGAGATATAGATAATAGTCTCGTAATACAGAGACATGTTTTATTAATCAAATTCTAATTATAAAATATTAGAAAAAATTGACTTTGTATTACAAGAAATATAAAAAAACAACAATATAATTTGTTAAATATAAAAATATATCACACATTCTATACAATTATTAAGTGATCATTTTGAAATTGAATGTGAGAGTATTTAGATTTAGAATATATTATACAGATCATTACTTAGAGATATTATTATTTAAAACAATTTGGAGAAAAAAGAATAAGTGAATATTATGTCATACATTTATAATTAATTGAATTAACTAAAATTTTCAAGTAATGTTTATTAAGCATTTCAAATTAATAATTTTAATACCTTTGAAGAAATAATATCCTAAGAAATCAATATTATCTTCAAAAAAGTTAAAGATATTTGTTTTCAATAAGAGAAAAAAGAACTAGAGATTTATAAAATATATGATGCTATTTATTATTTAAATTTATCCCTCGGATAAATATAGTTTTTAATAGGAACATAACCATAGTAATAAATATAGTATGCATTTATAAAATAATTTGAAAATAATATTATTAGCATATTTATTGATAATGTTTAGGGAATAAACAAAGATCTTTTCAAATGATTTTTTCAATACAAGATTAAATAAATTCAATAAGTAAAATAAATTAAACCCAGAATAAAGTCTATATGAAACTAATAATCATTGTTAAATATACAGTAAAATTAAATGATATTATTATTTTTCTATCGCTCCAAATAATTTATAATTTAGATTTTGTAGAAAAATATAATTGAGTTTTAAGAACTTAACAAACAGGTAGTATAACTAACAATTTTAGTTTTCAATAAATTAGAATAAGAGATGAATCTCAAACCCAAGCTTGAAAACTATGAATAATTTAAAATTACCTATAAGGATTATAATGACCTAATACAGTTCTAAATAAAAAACTAAATTAATGAATCAAATGATTTTATATAAGAGATGATTCTCATTTATCTCTTAGAGAACTACTTCATTAACCAGTTATAGTTAGTTTTAAACAAAAAGACTTCATTCAAATAATTTAATGAATCAATTAAATAAATTATTGAATACATTTATACATTAAAACTATAATCATCATAATTTATTGAAAATTTGATTTTTGAACTGTAGACATTTTTGGATAATTTAAATTAGGATACTAGCTTAATAGATGATCCTTAGAATGAATTAAAGCATTTTAGTTATAAGCTGAAAACAAAGTACAAAATTGGCCAAAATGAAAATTAAAAGATATTTATTATTTATTCTCTCCAATGAGTTGAGTGTTTTTTAATGATATACTTGGCTTTCTCTTTGTATAACTAATATCTTAAACCTCTTACAAGTTGAAAATTTCAAGAGGTTTCTTAGATGGTCTTTTCCAGTGTTTTTTAATCTTTTTACATATTCCATCCAGATACTTGATACTTTCTTACTATTTTATTCTTTATGGTTTTCTTTAGTGACTTGTGTCTTTCTTGCTTTAAGTCTCAAAGTTCATAGGAATATCTGGGATTTCAATTTATTTTTTCAATTTGGTTTTCTCTTAAGAGCTGCTTTCGCTAGCAGGTTATCAATTAACTGGCGTAAACTGTATTTCTTACTAATTACTTTGAACTGGTGACTTAGATATCCTTGCCTCTAAAATGGGGAAAGTATCTTAGAATGAATTATGATTGACTGGGTTTAAGTCAAAGAGAGAAGGGAGTGTCTTGAAGAACGTGTTTATTGAGGACTATTTTTGATTATCCATATTAAAGCTGGAAAAATAAGCAGTTGTGTGAGCCGACTATTCTTTATGGTGAAAGACTGGACTATCAATCTCCTTAGTATTAGACATGTAAATTACATCATCTGTCATGTTTAGTAAGCTCTGTAGTCTTTCCATGAGATTAGAATTTATAACGATTTTATTTTTTGTAATTATGTCCAAATAAATCTAATTAACAAAGGCCTAGTTGGATTTGGTGGAGAAAAATAGAGAGTTAAAAGAGGAATGATTTTATAATGAGTATTAGCAATTCTACATAGACACTCAGTAACATGAGTAGATAATAGTTTATGAGTTCTTTAATACAATAAATATAGAAGCTATATAAGAACTTGAAATTTATGAAAGAATTAAATATACATTGGATACTATTTTGTTTAAGCTATATAATTATGGACTGGTTGAAAGTATTTTTTAAGATCTTGCCTAATTTATTGCATAAAGCATTGTAGTTATATTCGAAGCTAGCTAGGATATGGAAACTCTTTACCTTCTTATAAACACTATTATTTCTTGTTTACTATAATAATTACCTAAAATAAAAGATACAATTAATTCAAAAAACTTGATTGATATAGAGAAATAGTTTCAATAATTTATATTAAACTAAGAAGAATTTGTTTCTAAAACCAAAATAATAAACATATTGAAATGAAATTAAATAGATTAAAATTTAATAAGCATTTATAAATAAAACTACTAGCAGATATTTGATGAATCAAAAAGCTAATTAATAATAAAAGCAATTATGACTGTCTATTTTAATTAGTAACTTGATAATTAAAGAAAGCTTTAAGACGTTTAATCAACTATAAGATAGAAATTATACTTTATCAAAAATCTATATTATACATATTTATTTGAGGAATAGACAATTGTTTCGTAAAAAAAAATATAAAAAATAAATTCTCCCTAAAGTAATAATCTATTAACTAAATAAGTTAGTTTAATCAATTAAGACTAACTAAGTGTACTAATAAAGAATCCAAATATAAGTAGTCTATAATAAGAGAGACTTTATAAAATACTAGAGCAGATGCAAGTTTAAATAAATATTTAATTATTTAATTATTAATTGTCTAATAGATAGGTTATTTATTTATACTAATTTATAAGAGATTCTAATTATTTTTTATCCACTTCAAAAATCTATAGGATGTTTTAGTTGATGCCTGTCTTTTTATCAATCCATATTAATTCTTAGAATTAATAGTTAAAATATTCCGAACTCAAAAATATACTTAGCAAGACAATTATGTTAGTTTAATTACAAACAATCAAAGGGGTTTGATGTATTGATAGCAGATTTTTTTTTGCTTAATAAATTATAATTTCTTTATTTTCGTTGGTGAATTATTCATCTAAATTTTAGAGAAGAGAAGTTTAATAATAATATACTAAGGATCCATTAATATTCTTCATTATTTTTATTTCCTATTAATTTATAAGAATCATGAATTCATTAAAGTTAAATTTGCATGTTATTTATTTATCTTGATTGAGAATCAACTACTCATATAGTTTATATAGCTATTCATTATCTTTAGTTTCTTTTTAAGATTTAATATAAATATTGATAGAAGATATTATCAGTAGATCTATTTCTTAATTGTTATTAAGTAAATAACAATTAACCAAGTATTTTTGAATTTAAAAACAGGAATACTTTTTATGCTTTTTATTTTACTAACCTCCAAACAATTGATACTAATCTTATTAGATAAATATAAGCTCTATAACATCACTATAATTTCTTTTCTTTTTTTATATACTTTTTATTAAACTCTATTTATTTTATTCAATTAGCTAATAATTGTTTTAACTAAACAGATCTTAAGAATTTACTATTTCCATTATATTAAATTAAAATATTTATAACTGTTAATTATAGTTTTGGCAAACTCTTTGCTATCTAATTTAGCTTTTTTATATTAATCTTCGTGTCTTCCGACAACACACTCATTTATCTAGAAATCTCTATTGTAGACTTTGTAAAAGTAGCGTTTGTATTCATATTATTATGTGACTTATATATGCAACTATCCTTTTTTTCCGATAAAAAGATGGGATCATCTTTATTCTTATTTCTTTGGATTGCTAACGAGAACGAGCTCTCCACTTTTTTCTTCTAATCTCCCAAGATAATTGGCTTTTGCTCAAAATACTTTACTATTTTTGCATATATATGGGTCACATAATAAAAAGCATAGAAAAACAAAAAGGTATTGGCCGCCAGTCCTATGAAATAAGATTGATTTAAAATCTCAACTATTTTATCAGTACTATAAAAAGTAGTATATAAAAATATTCCTGATTCAAAAATAGTCTTAGCTAGAAATAACCCTATGATGTATCTAAAAGAATGAAAGAAGATTATATTAGGTCTGGTTAGCTATTGCAGGTCGATGTTAATATTTAATATAGATATGATAGTAATTATTAGACTGGTTAATAGCTTAAAGTAGAAAGCTAACAAAAATCCTAGTTTAAATTAATCACTTTCCGCAAACAACAAATGTCCTCTTAATTTTAGTCAAAATATATAAAGACCTAGCAATACTAATTCTATAAAAAAATAAGTATAGAAAAATCTTCTATTTGAGCTCTAGAGTTTGGTTTCTTTCAGAGCTAAAGAGTCAACAGAACTCAATTAAGCATTTTGATTCATATTAATATTCATTAAATTAATTTATAACTGACATTTAAATTAAATAATTATTTTAAGTATAATTTATTATTAACTTTTATTTCTTAAATATATGCTTAAATTTATTATCATATTTTGTTGTTTATTTGACTAAAAT
>ERZ724506.271-NODE-271-length-19256-cov-5.600958_pt1 | contig 19256 bp, 28 predicted proteins | sample MGYA00376039_ERZ724506 | MGnify/ENA primary metagenome ERZ724506 (study PRJEB28724, sample SAMN07190887) | wastewater metagenome | isolation source: effluent of sewage treatment plant in Hong Hong | place: USA: Christiansburg, Virginia | collected 2016-03-01 ... | reverse complement strand
AATTTTACACTCGACGAAGAGTGGGAGAAAATAAAATAAAGTTATCCACAAGTTATCCACATAACAAAACACGATTCCTAAAACGCCTATGGCAGGCGTTTTTTTTCGTTTTTACGGCTATTTTTTAAGATAAGGCACGCACAGCATCCACAAATCCACAACCATGCACGGATTGGTACACTTTTATACTATCTCCCCATTCGTTACAAACAAAACAGTGGGCGATATTATTTTTGATGCCCATATTAAAATCTTCGCCATTATGAAAGCAACATTTGGCTCTTTTATTGTGTCCTAGCTCAACTAACTGCTCAATCGGGTATTCTTTCGCTCTAGCAATGTCAGAATCATCAATAAAATCGGTTCTGCTGGAGTTTTGGTACTCAATGGTAGTTTTGTACTTCCTTATCCTTTTTTTAATGTCAGCGGCATTTTCTTCAATAATAGCGAGCATCCAGTGAGCAGTCTCATCCTTGCATATTTCTTTATATAATTTTCTATTCCTGGTCAGGGCTTCTTCTAAAATCTCTATCGACGCTTCACAAAAGCGTTTTTTGGCTTGTTTAGCGAACTCTTTGACGCTTTCCTCCTTACTCCAAGTAAGAATTTCTTTCTTTAAGTAAGATAATTCGCTTAACCAAGCCTTTTTCGTGTTATGAACGAAACAATCAAACTCAATTTGTTGTATTTCAGTCATTTTTTCCATATATTTCCCACTTACTTTTATTTACTTCCCAAAAATACATCTTACTATCATCTCCCAACCCTAAAACAACAAACTTACCCTCCTCTTCAACAATCTCAAACTGTATTATCTTCATAAAGTTATCCACAATTCTTGATTAGTTATCCACAATGTGTTATAATATATGAAATTACTACACCTATTGCACTGAGGTGTTGCACCCCATTTCAAGGCTTGTATAAGCTCCAAACGACACTTTATTTTTTTAATTACTACACCTACTATCAAACTTTCAATAGTTTCTTTTTTCTGTTTCTGTATCACCTACATTACTCATTTTATAAATATATTATTATATATATAGGTATAGTAGGTATAGTAGGTATTGTTAACAGTATTGTTTAAGCCTTTTTTTAATTACTACACCTACTACACCTCCCATACCTACCTATAACAATGGCTCTGTTGAGCCTATTTTATACCAGAGCATTTTTCTTCTTCCTTCTACCATTCTTTGCGACTTTTCATACCCTAATCCTTTCAGAGCGAGGGCGATTGCCATTTCATCTCGTTTAGTAAATCGAGACTTATCCCCATGAAGGGCGTAGAACCAAATATCTGATATAGAAAGACCATCTTCGATGTTTATTTTGTATCCATTAAGACCGACTGGGTTTTCTAGCCATTTTCCGACAGTTTCTTCGTATTGAGAACGAATCATTTTGCTGGCCTGTATCATCTTTGCTGATTCTGGGTACTGGTGCACTGGTTCCTCAAAGACTTCGACACGATACAACGCCTCTGCGAAGAGATTATCACGATTTTCTTTGAGCCATTTGAGGTTGATAGTATCAGAAACCTCTATTGGGTAAAATCGTCTATTTCCAGTCTCGTCTTTGAGGTATTCGCCTTCTTGATTGGTTGACATCGCAAAAACGCACCTTCTCGGGAAATCCTTATCAATCCTCCCGTATGCTGGCCGATAAGTATCGACCGCCGTTGATATTACAGCCTTCATCTGTTTTGTTTCACTCCGATTGAGTGATTCGCCTTCGGAAAATTCGACAATGAGTTTGCCTTGGAATTGAGAGAAGAAGTCTTTGCTTCCGGTGCTGAGTGTTGTCTCAAGATGCCACTTCGGACTCGCTATTATGGAGAGGCTCGTTGACTTACCAACACCCTGCTTTCCCTCCAAAATCATAACCGTATCGAATTTGCATCCAGGCTCAATAATTCTCTTTGCCATTCCTTTGAAGAAGTTTGAGCCAACAGCTCTGGTATAGTCAGTGTCTTCCGTGCCGTAGACGACGGAAATCCATGAGTCGAGTCTGGGAATCATATCCCATTCCAAGCTTCGGATATAATCAGTCGCACGGTCGAATGTATGCGCTCGGCAGGCATCGTAGACAGCATCAAGTATCAATTCCTTTCCGACTGTGGAAAATTGAGTGTACATGCGCTGAATATCACGCTGAATAGGGGTGATATCAGAATCTTCAAGGTCTTTCCACTTCCCATCCTTCTTTATCTCCATCTTATTTGTCCAAGCATCAAAACGGAAGCTACTGGAGAATTTTGGATGGTGGGTGAGAATGACAAAGATATTTTCCACACACTTTGGGTAGATAGGCCCGAGTTTTCCGAGTTGTACGAGCATCGGGAGCGCAGCGAGTGAGAGTGATTTCTTTGCGGCTTCTTCTTCTCTTTCTTTGTATATCTCTGCTAGTTTTTGTGTTTCAGTAGGCATATCAGTTCCCTTTTATATTAACTATCTGCCGAAGTTCATACAAAATAGATACGAGAGACTTACTATTCTCCATCACTTCGTCAATGTCCTTATACGCTGATGGAATTTCATCAATAAGCTCAAGCGAGTGGCGACATTCTATCCCATCCATTTCTCGCTCAAAATCATCCATTGTAAAACGGCGACGGGCTTCAGAGCGAGAGAATCTTCGCCCAGCTCCGTGAGGAGCTGACATATAGGAAAGCGGGTTTCCAAGTCCTGAAACAATGTAGGAACGAGTACCCATCGAACCTGGGATAACGCCAAGCTGTCCTGGCATCATTTGTATCGCTCCTTTGCGAGTCACCCACACGTTCTTTCCCATGTGGTTTTCGAGCTGAGTGAAGTTGTGGTGACAATTGATTCTTCCCACTTCAATTTCTTTCTGATGTCCGTCTTCGTTGAAAAACGTGTAAGAGAGTTCTTTGAGTACTCTATCCATCATTTCTTCACGATTCAGACGAGCAAATTCTTGCGCCCACAAAAGGTCATACATGTATTCATCAAATTCTTTTGTATGCTCTGGCAGATACGCGAGGTCTTTATCCGCCAGCGTAATGAACATGGAGTCCATCATTTTCTGTGCAATCTTGATATGCTTTTCTGCTAGTTTATTTCCAATACCGCGCGAGCCTGAATGGAGGACAACCCACAGTTCATCATTCTGGTCGAGTGATAGTTCAATAAAATGATTTCCTGAACCGAGGGTTCCGAGTTGGGAAGTCCAATCTCTGACGATTGTTTTGTAGTAATCCTTAGTTTTTCCCGCAAGTTTATTCACTCTTTCTAACGCAGTACCATCTATTTTCTTATTGAAGTTTCCTGCGGAAAGTGGAATCCGTCGTTCAATACCATTTCGTACTTTTTCCAAATCCGATGGCAAATCATTGATAGTGAATTTCGTCTTTACCGCAATCATTCCGCATCCAATATCTACCCCTACAGCAGCCGGGATAATGGCTCCATCCGTAGCAATGACTGACCCGACGCATGCTCCCATCCCCATGTGAGCATCAGCCATGACCGAGATACCATGAACGAATGGAAGTTTCCCCATGTTCACTACCTGTTCAAAAGCGCTTTTTTCTAATTCCTCTAGTGGAAGGAAAAGTCTTATTTTTTTATCTATCTGTTCCATATTTCTTTACCCTTCCTCGGAAGGAAGCTAGTTATTTATACTGTGAGATGGATTAGACTACCTCGATGTTTTCACAACGCACCCAATTTACCTCTTCACTTTTATCATCGCCCAACCCAACGAGGCTTTCCTCAAAGTTTACGGTTACGATGTCAAATTCGCCGCCGTGGTACTTCGCTTTCATTCCACTTGTCCAGGCTCGTTTTTCAAATTGATCTGTAGTCATATCCTTATTCTTTACCCTTCCTCGAAAGGAAGATTTGAGTTAGGTTTAGTTAGTTATTTACTTTATTTTCCCAATTATATATACCGTAGCGGCAAGAACAATGAGGAGCGTGATGGTCATAACAGTTACCTCGCTGAGGGCTGTTTGGTCTTGGAGACTAAGGGCGTATGAGTAGGTTGGGTAGTGCATATTTAGAGAGTTATTGTGTATTGAGGAAGTTCTTTTCTTCCGAAATATGTTTGTTTGCCGTTTCAACTATTTCTTTGGCTCTTTGCTCGTTGTTTTCTCCCCAGACCTTTTGTTGTTGAAACCAGCCCTTTCCATAATTAGCGAGTATAACGCTTCTATTTGCTCCGATACCACAAGCGTTTCTACCACGTTTGGAAGCCACGAAGAACTTGAAGTTATGGTCTTTTCTCCACCTTTTTACCAATGCTTTTACCATTACTTCGTCTTCCTGTTCCATTTTGAGGTACATAGGTTTTTACTTAAGTTTATTTTGAACTTGACTGATAGTAGCAGTGGGACGTGAGAACTCGAATGGCCATGTTACTGGTTCCAAACTATTAGCTCTATTGGTGCTTAGAGTCGAGTTTCTTTACCCTTTCGATTGCGGTTCCTTTTACCTCGTTGTTTCTTTTTCCTGCGGAAAGTGGAATCCGACGCTCAATTCCTTCTCGGATTTTCTTCAAGTCTTTCTGCATCAAATCTTCTTCGGTAAACTTTGTTTTTACAGCTATCATCCCGCATCCAATATCTACCCCTACAGCAGCCGGGATAATGGCTCCATCCGTAGCAATGACTGACCCGACGCATGCTCCCATCCCCATGTGAGCATCTGGCATGACAGCGAGACCGTCAACAAACGGGAGCGTCGCCATATTTTCTACCTGCTTGTATGCTGATTCTTCAAGCGTTTCCTTCGGCAAAAACAAATTTATTTTTTTCATATTTTTCAACTACCGCACGCTCTCGGATTGAGAAGCGAGAGCGCACGGTAGTGGACTCAATCAAATAAAACAACGATAAGCGAGCGTGATATTTCACACGCTCGCGAATCAAAAACACTAAAACGGGATGTCTGAAAGACTTCTTTCCTTCGTATCCGATATATTGACACCACCTAACACTTCTTTCGCATACGTCACGACTTCATCTTTCTTTGATTGTTCATAATCTATTGGAGATTCCATAAATTCACGAGACTGCCAGATAAGCTGTCGTGCTTTTTCACCAGCCTTATCGACGAGTTCTGGATTTTTAAAATCCTCAACACCGATAGTAACAATCTCTGTTGTTGGCTGAATAGATGCTGTTCCGCCTGTATATGGTTTCACGCTTGTAATGTTCATATACCCCTTATCGTTTTGCTCAATGACAACAACGATTGATTTTCCAGCGAGTTCAAATACATCGTAGGCTTCCAAATCGTCTTTCTCCATCTTTTCTTGATTGAGTACCGCATGAATCAGCTCGTAGAATCCACAGAACGGTGGTTTACTCGGTGAAAGCCAGGTATTGATACCGAAATTTGACAATGGTTTCGTGATATTCCCAAGTGAAGGAATCTCAAACTCTACCCAGAACTTCGTTACTTCTTTGTCTTTCCATGCTTGATGTCCAAGACAAATAACTTTCGTGATAACGGCTTCGTATTCTCCTGCTTCGATAAGCTGCGCTGCTTCTCCGTGGAATGGTCGTGGACTCATAATGTTATTTCTTACTGTTTAATTTTTGAATGTGTATTACTTCTAATATTGATATTGACACGTATACAGCGTCACCGTATGCAGTATCCCAATTTATTTCTCTCCCACATTTCTCTAATTTTTGTCTCATGCTAGTTGATATAAACTTCTCTCCATTTTCGAATACAAGGCAATCCGTATTACTTTCATCCCAATACTGTTTAAAGAATACTTGAGCTTCTTCTTTAGAATTGGCAGCAATAACATAGAAATCTTCGGAATAATCTGAATATGCTCCACACATCACAATTACTTTCCAAAATATTGGTTTCTTCTCTATCTTGTAGTTTGTCATATAATTATTTACTTTTTAACAAATGCGATTCAATTTTCCTCATCAGCTCCTTCATAACTAATATCCCACTTTTTAATTTTGACTGCGCTATCGTGTCTGGATATATCCGAAATACGAGTAGGCTCTTTTCAAAATTGATATTGTAGAACACCAAGTCCCACCATTTTCGACCAGTAATGAGAAGGGACATTTGTACCTGCCAGATATACTTTTTGTCTATCTCTGATTCTCCGTTGACCATCAGGCGAAAGAAATTCACATCGTTTGGACACTTAATTTCCATACCTCCATCTTCGCCAACGAGTCCATCAGGCGAGCACCCCGCGAACTCATCCATTTCGACAAATCCAACCTGCTGAACTTCCTCGTGTTCCAGCTCATACGTCATCCGCGCCTGTTCCTCCAACTCAATTCCTCGCTTCATATCAAATGAAGTAAACGATTCTTCTGAATTGTTAGAGTACTTTTCTGCGAGGATTTCGTAGGCGTAACTTTCCAATCCCTTCCCGTTTGTTGCTATCGTCGCTGCATTACTCGCTGTCATTTTCCCTTTTCTCGCTTCTTTCCACTCCTCACTTCGCTGACTCATCAGGTGTATTATCGGGTACTTCAACTTCTGCGTCTTTGACTTTGTTGCTGTCATAATCAAGAATAGATTGTTTACGTTCCTTAGCGAGTAAAACGACCTCTTTATTCGCCCTCTCTTTTACTGACAATGCGCGGAAAGCATCATTCAATTCTTCAACTGTTTTCGCGTTTTCAAACGTATTTGAAATAGAAAGCAAATTGATTTCTTCTTCTTGAACTACTGTCTTCTGGACACTTTCATCCTCGATATATGACTTGGAAAGTTCTTCTGGAAACGCCATGCGAAGCGCGTGCATCTCAGCCACTTTCGCGAGCATAGTTCTCGGCTTACTTAACCACTGATTTTTCTTCGTGGTGTATTCAGACAGATATACCAATGAAGTATATTCACCGACTATTCCGTTCACCTGACGTTTGACAGTGATGGAACAGGTCATATCACCATTATCCATTCCATACACCGGAGCACTCTTTCCGACGAGACCGTTCTGTGCTGCTACCTTCCTCGTATAGTCGATTGACGTTACGAGCGAATAATCATTCCCAAAAGAAATCGCGTACACATCTTTGTTCAAGAAATCCTTGAACTCAAATCCACGAATCATCCCTTCAAGAATTGCCTTTCTCATCGTCATTTCTGACATCCCTTTGAAAGTTGTCGTTAAAAGAGTACGCACCGTTTCCTTATCTTCAAATTGTTTTTGCAATTCACTGTTCACTTTCTGCACAATGAGATTTGTTGAACTCATATTATTCATTTTACTTAATTACCATTCGCTCTATTCTCTGCAATCTCTTCTGCTTTTTCTCGTGCATTTTCATATTCATCATCGAGTTCTCCTATAGAAACATTCTCGATAGAATTTCTGAAATCCGCATCGAACATTTTTTGCTCAATCATAGTTTTTATTCTCACAAACATATCAATTATTTTGCTATATTTTTGAGAGTACTCAATCAAATTATATCGACCTATTCCCTATTATAGTCTCAATACTAATTTTGTCAATAGCTAACGTGTGCTTGACATAAAATCAACCGTATGCTATCATAGAAAACGTAAACATATTAACGAATTACAGATATGCCGATACGAATTATTGAGAATACGAACAAGCGAGTTGTCGCCGATTATATTGGGAAAGACACAGCTATGTCAGGTATAAAGCTTGCCGGAGATTTCACGGACATTAAATTAGCAAGAGAAGAGGTCGCTCGCTATCTTCTTATGAGGGGTGTAATAAACGCTGGGCAATATCTTGGATTCATTTCCGCAATCCGAAACCCTCGCTCAAAAGATTATTACTCAAGTATTGGAAAGAAGGGACTCGATAAACGTTGGAGTAAGAAATAGGAATATGGATAAATTACAATGTCAGATAGAGAAACCAAAAAAAATAAATGTTACTAGAGTAGAAATAGATTACGGAGATGGTAAATTCATAGAGCTAACGGATAAAGAATACGAAGAAGTTATTTTTTGGAATGAGGGAATAAAACAATGGGATTCTAATTCAATCAGACTAATTCCAAAAAAATAGTATGACCGAAAAAGAAGAATACGAAAAATTCCACATGCCGGATGAGTATGAAAGGAAAGTTAAGCTTATTAAAATGGGGATTGAAAATGCGAAATTAAGAGCAAAAAAAACTAAAAGAATGATTGAAGCTAGGCATTGGAAGAGTACAAAAAAAGAGCTAGCAGACAAATATGGGATATAATCAAGTCTATACTCTATCAGAATTATTATGACCTGCCACATCCACAATCTTAAAGAAGTATCAAACCACTACGGAGAAGACGGGAAACCAGATATAGCTGTTCCTGAACGTTGTTTTCTTTGCGGGAAAAAGGATTGTAGATTTGAATTAGCGAATCTCGACCAAAAGTATTCGGAGGTTGTGTTTGATTGGGGGTATATGTGTGGTGTGTGTTATAAAAGGTCCGATTCAGAAAAATATCACTGGAACGGAAAAGACTGGGACAAACGTTGTACCAAGTGTGGAGAAATGAAAAATATGTCTCTTTTTTACCAAAGGAAGAGCACACAAACAATCGGAGGTAAAACTTATCCTCGTAATGACCCGACATCATGGTGTATCGACTGTACGAAAGAGTGGGGCAATTCGTTGTCACTTGCGAAAAAAGCTTTAAATAATAAAAACATATGAGTGAAAAAATTATTCAAATAGCAATAAGCGATTTGGCAGCACTTCTTCTCACGAATGAAGGACGAGTATTTTTTAAGAGGACGGGCGAATCATATTGGATAGAATCTCCTCTCCCACCTCTCCATACCAATGAAATAGACCATGAAATTCCTGAACATTCTTGCACGCAATGTGTTGAGGTGAATGCACAGAATATTCTAACCACCCCTAACTAGAGAAAAGGATATGAAGGGAAAGAACTTTTCAACAAATAATACTGGTAAAAGGAAAAAATCTGACTTTTACGAGACTCCATATTCTCTTACTTGGTTATTATTGGAAAGTGAAAATCTTGGAGGGAGTGTTTTAGAGCCAGCTTGCGGTGATGGTGCAATAAGTAAAATAGTCGGTGGTGTCGCTTATGATAAAGAAACTGATTTCCTAAAAGAACAGGGCAAGTACGACGCAGTGATAACAAACCCTCCCTATTCTTTGGCACAAGATTTCATATTAAAAGCAAAACAAGTAGCAAACAAAAAGATTATACTTTTATTACCACTTTCTTACCTCCACGGGAAAAAGCGATACGATGAAATATGGACAGATAGGAGCTTCCCTCTTGCTAGAATTTATGTATTCACTCGATACCCACTTTTAGGCGAACCGCTAAGAGAGGATGGAAAACACAATACGGGTATGATGGTTTATGCGTGGTTTGTATGGGAAAAAAAATATAAAGGCGAACCAATAATAAGATGGTTAGATAATAATAAATACATTCTTAAATCAGGAAACTAACCAACCCTAACTAGAGAAAAGGATATGAAATACCACTGGGAAAAATCTGATTGCTGGACAGACGTGAAGTGCGCTTTGTGCCATGTAATTGGGAAGTTGGGCGCGAAGCAGTTTTTCCGCCGTAAGTGGAACAGCAAGAAATTGCAGGAAAGCAACGACGATGACTGTATCGTGACGCTCTGTGAAGAATGTTTTATCAGAACTCGTTAGTCTAATCCATCTCACAGTATAGGTATGAAAACAAAGCTTCAATACGATAAAGTATAAATGAGAATAACGCAGGACTCAAGCGGATATGTCGCATTTGCTTACGATATTACCCTTAAAGGAAAGCCAGTAGACACTCTTATCTTCTCGGATTGCTCTAACAGGAGGGCGTCAGAAAGAATGGCAAAGATACTAGGTAGTAGCCAATACGAAATGGTCTAACTCAAATAATTAGATGGAATGTAGATGGTGGGCTGATGGGGGACGGACGAGGTCGCATGGCAAGTGTACATAGCTCTGCCTAAGATTAGCCTCCACTCCCCACAAGTCCATCATCATCAATAAAAAACAACTATGATTGGATATAAAATTTTCCCACAATGGATAGGCAGTGGAACGGCCAATACTGTCGGTGTGTATAGAGGTTATCATTCTGGATATTATTGGTTCTCTAATTTTTAAATCCGTCTAACAAAATAAACCTATGACCAATGAACCAGAGTGGATGAAGCGTTTTAATAAGAAAATAAAAGAAAACTATTTTGTCACCCCAAGTAGTCATCTTAATGTTTATGGATTAAAAGCCTTCATCAAGGAAGAAAAGGAAAAAACCAAATCCGAACTCCTGAGTAAGATTGAGGAGGAAATGGAGAAATATAAGGTCTTTGAGCCAACTTGCGGATACGAAAGCGAAGAAGAAAATGGATTCCAGAAAGGACTAGCTGCTGGCGAGAAATTGATGAAAAAAGAAATACTCTTATCACTCTCTAAGTACAAGGTAAATAAATAAAGACACTCAAGTATGAAACGGAAAAATCAAATCATCTACGCTACAGATGTCACTGATACTACCGAGCACATGGTACGGGTAGAAGTAGAAAAGCAATTAGAGGAGAGATTCGGACCGAAACCGCCTCAAATACTAACAAAAAAAGACCTCTAACACACTCAACTATGCCAAGAGAACCAAGAATGAAACCAAGCGAAATTATAGAAGACATATACGAAAACTTCATGTACACATCTGATAAGGATGTTGCGCCTCTATGGGGAAGAGTCTACGCTATTACAAGGTTCCTTGATGAGCAGTATGAGAAGGAAGAGAGCATAGAGGATGAGTTCTGTGAAAAACACCAAATGTTCAAAAGTAACTGTTTGAAATGGCAGAAAGAAAAGATGTTGAATAGTTGTTCCGACCAATACCAAGATAATGAAGTAGAAATTACCTACAAAGGAAAAGTGCTAGGGAAGATTAGTGAATCTTTCACTAAAAAAAAGCCATGTAATAACTGCGGAACAACCTACCAAGACCCTAACTACTGCTCAGTAAGTGGACGGACGGCAGATAAGCATGTGTTTGAGGAGAAGAGCATAGTGATTGAGAAGGAATGTGAACACCATTATTGCCTAAATGAACCTATCTGCTGTAAGTGTCTGGAACCATCCAACCAAGACCAAGAGGTTGCTAAACCAGTCTCAGAAAGAAACGCCAATCCTGACACCTTGACAGCTACTATCATAGCTAGAGAAGGAGAAGAAAGGCTGAGACTTGTAAGAAACGCCCTGATAGATGAGTTGATTGAAGAGATGAACGAAATGTATGACCCCGATACTAGAAGCAACGAATCAAGACGCGGTTATGATGAGGCATTTAGTCATTTTAGTAACCTTCTTAAAAGTAAAAAGAAATAGTATGCGCATATTTTACCATGTCATAAAAGTTCTAATATTTGTCGCATTTTTTTTCTTTATAATTACAAGGTATTGATGCGAAAACTGTGATGTAGAGCAAAGCATAAAAAATGACGATTAACCAGCCTAAGCCAATAAGTGATAAAAAGATATATGAAAACATCAATAGCATTATTTTTCGGAGTAACTTATGGAGTCTTGTTTTTCTTCAGTAATGACTTCAATCAAGCGTTAATAGTTGGGTGTACAGCCATTTTTGCATTTCGTTCATGGTTTGAGGTCTAGCCAAGAAGTAACAGATAAATAGCCCTCTCTAATAAGCATAAGTAAATAAATATATGAAAGGCATAATCAAAGGAGAACTCGAAATAGAAGGTAATCTCATTCTTACTGGAGATTTGACGGTAGAGAAATGGATAAATGTCACTGGGTATATTGATTGTGCTGGTTACTCCATCAAGGCTGGTGAATTCATCGAGGCTGGTAGCTACATCGAGGCTGGTGACTCCATCAAGGCTGGTAGCTACATCAAGGCTGGTGAATTCATCGAGGCTGGTGGCTCCATCAGGGCTGGTTACTCCATCGAGGCTGGTTACTCCATACTCGCTCAACTCTGGGTAAAAGCAAAGACAACGATTTCAGCAGGTATTTATATCTACGCTGGATTAGTTACCTGGAGAAAACGAGACGCAGAAGACATGGTGATTGAATGCGAAAAACTTCTGAGTGGTGAAGTCGCTTTTGGGACGCTAAAAGAAATTGAGAAAGTAATAGAAGAAATAACAATAGAACAAATCTATAAAACTCTTAATAAGAATGTGAAAATTATTAAATAAACATAAATAATGAATATATCAAAGAAAAAACCAACAGTAGAAGAATTACTAAAGCGAATAGAGGAGTTAGAAAAACGACCTATCTATCCTGTTTGCACTCAACCGCACTACCCATGCTACTTGCCTAACTATTATCCATCGTTACCAGGTATTCCTTACCCTAACACCTGGCCACCGCAATACACAACTATAACATTCGCCTGCTAATCCACTCTCTCTACTAACAAATATGGAAGAATGGTTGAAAATTATATGGTTTTACACATGTATGTCAGTAATTTTTTTAGGAATTATCTATGCAATGTGTACACAATCATTCTGAAAAAGAAATAATGTTTTATGGATGCGAAACTAACCCTATGAACCAACCAATAGAGGAGAAGTGGAAAGAGACATTTAGTAAAAAGTTTGGTATCACCAGCGAGAAACAAGAAATACCACCTAAGACCTTTGAAATGTATGGAGAAATTGAATCCTTCATCGAAAACCTCCTAGAACAAGAGAAGAAGCGGATGAGTGATGAAGTGAAAGAGTTGCCTTGGCTACATAATGATTCAGGAGTAAAAGAGCTTAAAGAGAATGTAGATTATGTTGAAGTGAAGGAAGTCATGGCTATCATTAACAAGTAAGTAATATGTCTACCAAAAAAGAAAAGTGCTGTGAAGTGTGTGAAAGTCCAAACGGATGCATAACAGCTTTCATTGGACAGAATTGCCCCTGCCATCAGAGTGAAAGCATTGAGTGGGAAGAAATAGCTAGAGATACTGCTGAACATATAGGTATAATTTCTCAAGGTTGTCTTGAAACACTTTGTGAAGAGGTAGCAGAAAAAGCTTATAAGGAAGGATTATCTGAAAACATTGAGGAACTTGAGAGAGCGTCGGAAAAGTACAAGACTCTTTTCTGGTGCATCCACGAGACGGAGAGAGAAAAAGTTAAAGCCGCTTTCAAAGAAACGAGAGATGCTTTCCATGAAGATGAACTCCACTGCGGATGTCTCGCAATGTGCGAATGGATACTAGACGGAAAACCCGAAGCCAACATCAATCTATTTTATACAAGAAAACGACAATGTAGACACGGTAAGAATATGTAACAAGGGTAATGACGATATCGTGGTTAAGCTGTAAAAAGAAATAACTATGCCACACACATCGTATGTAGCTACTCATGGATATGCCATGCAGGTGGAGCCGTCACAGATTGGTACAGCTCAATATATAGTTTTCTGTATTTTATTTGCTTCGTTTATTTTTTACTTAATTAAGAAAATGGTATGAAAAACTCATTTAAAATAAAATGGCATCTCTTCCTCATAGACATTAAACAATTCCTTTGTTTGCATGACTATGTTTACTCAATGCACAGAGGTGCTAATTGTAGATATTGCCGGAGATGCGGAAAAGTTTGGTAAAAGAAAACGACCTCCGCAAAGGTCGCTTCAAAAGCCTAGTTTTTCAAACATTTTATTTCCCTGTCACATACTCCTTGAGAGTATTGATAGCTATTCCACAGATAATCACAATCATCGGCGTATACACACCGTAATCCATTCCTGAAATTGATTGTATAAGATATGTTAGTGTTCCGGCTCCAATAGATATAGCCGCACCTTTGGAGATTTTCCCCTTCGTCACTGGGTCAAACGTGAGCGCAACTTGCTCTTTCGCCACTGGAACGGAAGCGAGTTTATCAGTCAGTCTGATGTTCTCTTCGTAGAGGCTCTGATTGGTTTGTTCGAGAAGCTGATTTAGAGCAATTTCTCCTTTAATCTCTTTCAACTTCTTCGCTGCATCTTTTTGTTCACTTTCATTCAGGTCTTTGCCGAAATCTTCTCCACAAATTTCGCTTAAAATCTTCACTAAATCTTTGTTCATAGGTTTTTTTTCTAGCGTTTCCGTTGTTACGGTGTCAGCTGGTGTTGAATTATCTATATTATAGAGCGGATACTTAGCCGCTTTTGTTTCTCCATCATATGCAAAATGGTTTTTATCCCATGAGATGTCATTGATAAGCCCGACAGCTCGCATTTTATCTTGGATTGACTCCCAGTTGACGCAATCAACCGCCATCCCTCTCCGATGATTTGATTGAAGCGTTTTTGAGGCTCCTTTAGCAACCATCACTTTTTGCTCTTCTAGTGTACGAAATGACGATATAACGATTGCCTCTGGTACTTTTTTGAGTCGCTCCAGGAGTTTCTCATCGACGACAACTTTGCGTGCTTTGTAGAGCTTTCCATCAAACTTTCTGTCTGGTTGTATGTATGACTTTAGCATCGGTGTTTGAGTTTATTGTTTATCCGAGTATTACACGGGATACAGGTATTCCCCCGCACCAGATAATTCGTCCAATTATTCTTGAATTTCTTCTCGCACAGGAAACAACGATTTTTAATCATGTGTCGAAATTCTTCTACTCCAAAACTCGAATCATCTAAACTTTCGACTATTTTTTCTTCGACTTTCGGGACATAGTCAGGTCTGCGCCACTTTTCGATGTACTTTTTTTTAATCGGCTTCGGCTCCTCAGTTCTTGGGTCTTTCCGTCCAGCGAGCACCTTTTGGAGTTTAGCTTGAATATCAGCTCCGGTAATAAACTTAAACATATTTTTATTTTCATAAAATATTCGTCGTCCTTGCGACTAAATGGATACCACCCAGAAGCTTGCCAAGTACCAAAACCAAGCAAAGAAGGAAAAACAAAGTACCAATAACCCACACCCTGCAGCGAGCAAGGATAAGTTGGTGCTCAAGGTGCTTCTCTTTCCTGAGTTCGACATTTATACTCGTACTTTAATTTTTAACCACACAAAATACTCTTTTTTGTGCTCATTTGTTTGGATAGGCACAAATTTTGTGCTTTTTTGTGCTCATTTACCGTCGTTTCTTCTTCGACGATTTGCTCAGAGCCTCTTTAATCTTACTTGGGATTTTGGCTACTTCTTTCATGTTCGCAACGAAGTTCCCAACAGAAGCTCCTTTTGGATTCTCTTTGAGTGAGAAAAAACTATTATCATCTTTCTTCGTAGATTTTCGATTGTGTGATGTCATAGTTATTTGGATAATGTATAAAAATTTTTATTAGTTTACAACTTGTTTACAACTTTTTTGAACGTAGTTTACAACTTAAATGGAAGGCGGGGCGTCCCTATGGTGGGAGTCGTGATGAATCCCCGCTCCTTCTTTCCCCTCTCGCTAGATGCTTCCTTTCGGAAGAGCCACCTAGGAGCTGCTATAGCCAGCGAGAGAGGCAGAATCGAGTTCTGCCGAATTGGTCAACCTCTTGCTCCTTGGGAGCGATACGATTGACCTGAAAATTGTCCTTTTTGAAGGATACTCATATTGTATCTCTTGACTTCTCCGCACGCCTTTGAACAGGTATGCGTCCCATCACCCCAGACATTCGTCGGGACAGCGAGTTTTCCGCAGATGGTGCAGAGCCGCTTGTTATCAGTTGAATCCCTCGTGAGAAGAGCGGAGAACCGCTCCGGTCTAGTATGACTCATTGATTGCCTCCCTGATTGAGTCGGCGTGTTCGTCGGTACACTTCGGCGAACAGGTCGTTGACCCGTCACGGAAGATATGATGCGCTTTGGCGTTATGTCCACACACAACACAAGGATGCGCGAAATTGCGCACCATTTCGGCGAACTCTACAGCAGTCATGATGTTCACTTTTTCCTCCTTGAAAAAGGCGTTGGATGCCGGCGCTTGTAACACCGGAACTTGATGATTGCGAAATTTCGCATTTTGTTTTCTCCTGTGAAATAACTAACTGTAGTATAGCATTTTATGAACTAAAAGTCAAAATTTCTGGAACAAAGCAAAGAGCAATCCAACAACTCCTCCTGATAACAAAAACCACTTAAAGAAACCTTCCACTCCTTTAAAACCAATCATCTTATCGAAAACAATTTTATGCTCTCTTACCATTCCAATTTCTCCAGTTTGCTTATCCCCGAACATAGCCCGTTTCATGTCCTTTGAAAACTCAATCATCTCTTGTCTCCAAAGTGCATCTGTTTCCTCTCTTTTAAGTCTGAGAATATCCCGTGCTTTTTGAGCTTCATCGTGTTCGTGCTGCCAGTTTCGTAGTTTGCAGAGTTCATCGACCGTGGTCTGAGCAGATACCATGTGTGCTGGAAAGTCAGCAAATCTTTTATTGATATGCGTAAAAATCTCCTCCTTGAGAGAGACCATCTCTTCTGTAACGACAGCTCTAACTTCTTCTTTTGTACACATATTTTTTACCAGAATATCAGAGTCCTCCACATTTCTTGGGCTGAATGTCTCATGACATAGAGATATTTGAGACCATCAGAGGTTGTGATAATTTCCATTCTGTTCCCAGATACGGCAGTTGAATGACCGTATGGAATAGTTGAAGATGGAACGAATATATTTTTAACCAAATCATAGTACACCATTCTTCCTGTCAATCCAGCTGTGGTAGATAGATTGATATAAATCCTATCCTCACCATCGTAAGCGTACATCGCACCAGTTGTGAGAGTTTCAGTCTGCGGGAAGTACGATAATAATTCCCACTGTTCGTTGGTTATATTGTACCTAGATAATTCTGGAGTAGCTGACCCAGAGAATGAATACATGTACTTATGGTTGATTGATGTATCTGTTGAGTCATATATTATATCGAGATGTAAACCAAAACTTTTTGGTGAAGATTTGAGAATAGAGTATGCGGTTGAACTATCTGGGGCTGTCGTAATAGCTGCATAAGTAAGCGTTGTTGCTGTGTTTGATACAATTGGGAACTCCTGTCCAACGCCCGTCCCTGATTCAAGGCGCACTCTCTTTCCTGCGAATACATTAACTCCCCAGTTCTTTGTGTTATCTGTGAGCGTAGTAGTGGAACCAACGGCTGTAATCGCTGTTACGTTTACAGTGAGACCAGTCCCTGTTCCAACGACATTCGTTGTCGCTACACCAGAAGTAACCGTATACCCAGATGTTCCTCCATCAACTAATTTAATTGTCTGGACAACTCCTCCTGATACAGATAATACTTGTACTCTAGCTGTTCCTCCTGTTACTGCTGATATATCTCCAACAGCGTATCCAGTACCTCCTGCTGTAGGAGCGGATGCGACAGTGGTGATTCCGCCAGCTGCACTCACCATACCTACTGTCTCCATAATCTCATAACGAGTTGTAGTATCAGGAGTAAATGATTGAGTAGTATACGTGAGAGTCGTTGCTGTGTTTGATACAATGGTCATTTCATTTCCTACGCCAGTTCCTTCTACTATTCTCACTTTTCTTCCAATAACTTTTGAGAAATAATTTATCTGCCAGTTTTTAGTTGAATCGACGAGAGTCGTTGTAGAACCTCCTGTTGCGAATCCTTCCGTTCCACCTCCTATAATTCCTTCTGAGCTTTGTTCTACTCCGAATGCTTTTCTATCCAAAATGACATATCTATATGTACCGTTCGCTGGAGTTGATGCTGACATGGCAAGAGTCCATGTCAAAGAATTTGCAGTGTTAGAGACAATTACTCTTTGCTGAGCGCTAGTCGCTAATAAAACGTTGTTGGAAACTTGGACTATTTTACCAACATGCTCATTCACAGCCCAGTTTTTCGTACAATCGAATAATGTTGTAGTAGAAATTGTCCCAGCTACAGTTGCGGTCGCCGCTCCTGGGTCTCCTCCAGTGCAATAGCTGAATTGTGTACCAGAAGGAGTCCCAATTATGGTTTTTACACCATTAAAGTTAGCTGCTCCAGTACCCGTAGCACCAGAAATAGTGACAGTATCTCCAATCGAGAAGTTATGAGAGAGCGGTGTGACGCACAATTCTGTAAAATCAACAGTTGTGATATTCAATGTACACCCAGTTCCTCCGGCTGGAGATGCAGTGGTAGCTTTACCAGCGCCTGTAGTATACCCTGTCCCACATGTTTCGAGTGATACAGAGAGTACTTCTCCAACAGACCCAACGCTCAGAACACGAGCCGTTCCACCAGAACCGCCAGTCGTAATAGTCAAAATATCATTGACATTATACCCAGAACCTCCGGCTGTAGGTGTTCCATTTAATACAGTGATTCCCGTGGCTGTCCTTGTGATGGAAGTCAAAGCATACGGTCGCTGACCACTTCTTGTTGCCGAAAGATGTTGTACTTGTCCATAATCAAGCTGCTTCCCTGTTGTCCACTGGTCAGATTCAAGGCTATACTGCAACATTCCGGAATCTCCACCACCTATCATCCATAATTTACCAGTGTCACGCCATATCTCATATTTTGAAGTAGCATCTGGAATCGTGTCCCAATCAGCAGTCACATTAAATTTTGTTGCTGTATTACTCAAAATACTACGAGATTGTCCGATACCAGTGCCACTTGTGATACGAATTTCAAAGTTAGCATATTGCATCGGAGTCATGGAAAGCCCAGAGTTAGTCAGGCTTCTTGCTGTCGCACTCGTAGCTGTTGCTTCTGATACAACTGCTCCTCCGGCCTCAGTTATTACTTCAAGAGATAAGTCAGACGCAGCCAAAAAAACAGCCGCCTTTATTCCAGCTTGAGAACTTTTGCCATACCACTGGTCAGCGAGTACATCGTAATATTGTAAACAGAAGAAAGGAGATGATGTATTGCCCTGTGTAACAGTCCATATCCCACCACTGATGATGACGAATTGAGATGTTGAGTCTGGGTTTGTGGCCCAACTCGTATCCACTGTTACGATATGGCTCTCAATGACGTATAGAGATTGTACACCAGCAGTAGCAGATGGAGTTGGAGACGCAAGATTAGAAGACCATGGATTTACCGTCAAAAGTGTCGCGTCAGACCATGTAATAATATTCGCTGTATTATACAGAATTGGTTTACATATAGTCCTTCCTGTCCCGTAGTCAATTCGTATTTGGTAATCTCTCCACTGGTTTACTTTCCATTGTTTCAATCCTGCTCCAGTTGAAGCATCAGTTATAGCGGATGCACCGGCAGTAGTAGCTACTCCTCTTTCGTGAATAACTGGATTCGCGACAGCTGTTATCGTGCGCTCTTGACCAGCTCCAGTTCCAGCGATAATACGAATTTTATAGCCAACCAACGTATTTCCACTTAGTCCA
>ERZ724506.269-NODE-269-length-19268-cov-3.988966_pt1 | contig 19268 bp, 12 predicted proteins | sample MGYA00376039_ERZ724506 | MGnify/ENA primary metagenome ERZ724506 (study PRJEB28724, sample SAMN07190887) | wastewater metagenome | isolation source: effluent of sewage treatment plant in Hong Hong | place: USA: Christiansburg, Virginia | collected 2016-03-01 ... | reverse complement strand
GTAAGGATAAATAATCCTTATGAACGACAGCTATAAAAGTTTAATAGAGCTAATAAGGGTAGGTTATCGATGTTTCATGCCGTGGTTGGCACGTTTAAGTACCGCAACGCGCACAATAGAAATCAAAACTAACCCACTTAAACTGCCAACCACCTAAAGCTTCTCCTTCAGGAAAATATAAGAGATGGTTGGCAGTTTACGCAAAAAGAACCAATGCACGAATACATATTCATGGGCGCAAACGTGCCTAACCATGGCACATATAGAAAGAAACAAATAACAACCTAACTGCCATGCAGTATTTGGCACGTTTTGCAATTTCCACTATATAACAAAAAACCCTTAGCTTTCATGCCGTGGTTGGCACGTTTAAGTGCCCATGCCGTCAAAAAAGAAAACAAATAATAGCCCACTTAAACTGCCAACCACCTAAAGCTTCTCCTTCAGGAAAATATAAGAGATGGTTGGCAGTTTACGCAAAAAGAACCAATGCACGAATACATATTCATGGGCGCAAACGTGCCGAACCATGGCACATAAGGATACAACACACATGCCGTGGTTACCACTTTTAATAATTTAGTCAAACAAAAAACCCTTAGCTTTTTCAAACTAAGGGTTTCTTTTTCAATGGTAGCGGGAACAGGACTCGAACCTGTGACCTTCGGGTTATGAGCCCGACGAGCTACCAACTGCTCCATCCCGCGGTATATTTTTGGTATATTTTGTCTTTCTAATAAGTATCAGAACTTCTTTCTGATTGATTGGTCTGCAAAGATAGGTAAAAAATTCCTAATTCAAAATATATAATTGGTTTTACTTTATAAAACACTTTAATTTTGTCCTTTTAAGCTAATAACCAGCATTTAAAACATCAATTTTATTTACGAATCATTACTTATTGCATTTCCGTGCTCTCTAAATAGAGTGTAAATGTCTTTGTTACAAATAATAAAAAAACCACTAAGCATACAATAAGCACTATCCCATAAAATTTAAAAACAAATTTCAATCTCGATAAACCAATTTCTATTCCTACTTTATTCATCAGAGGAATGTTTTTTATTATGCCATTCGAAAATTGCAACAATTTCCAATTTGCCAAAGCAAGTAATAACGTAATCATAAGATATAATATTCCTTGAATTGGATTATGAGTATGCGTAAAAAGGCCCTTTAAGACGGGTAATAAATAATTCAAAGAAAATATTAGAAAAACGAAAAGTGCAGCGAAACAAACGATAGAGATGAACTTTGCCCATTTTGCCATTTCTAGCAAGTAGCTTTTCATTTTATCCGTAAAATTTGATTCTAAATCAGTCACTAAAACATTCTGGTTTTCCATAGTAAACATCGTATTCTGGTAAATAAAAAAACCGATCCATTGCTGAACCGGCTTTTACAATATGTATTATTAAACTATTAAATATGCAGCGCTCTATTATCTGTAGCCGCTAAACATGCTTCTTTAAACGATTCTGTGAAGGTAGGGTGTGCATGAGACATTCTGCTTACATCTTCTGCAGATGCTCTGAATTCCATTGCTACGACTGCTTCCGCAATCATATCTGCCACGCGTGGCCCGATCATGTGTACGCCTAAAATTTCGTCGGTTGTTTTATCTGCCAATACTTTTACAAAACCATCTAAGTCCATACTTGCTCGCGCTCTACCCGATGCTTTGAATGGAAAGTTTCCAACTTTGTATGCTTTGCCCTCTTTTTTCAATTGCTCTTCAGTATATCCAACCGCTGCAACTTCTGGCCATGTGTACACAACACCTGGTATCAAATTGTAGTTGATGTGAGGTTTTTGTCCAGCCATTGTTTCTGCTACAAATGTACCTTCTTCTTCTGCCTTGTGTGCAAGCATAGCACCTACTACAACATCACCAATTGCATAAATGCCTGGTACATTTGTTTGTAAATGACCGTCAACTGCGACTCTGCCGCGTTCGTCTAATTTTACGCCTGCTGCTTCCAAACCTAAGCCTTCAGTATACGGACGACGACCTGTTGCTACCAACACGTAGTCCCCTTTCAACTCCAATACTTTCCCGTCTTTGTCTTCAGCTGTAACCGTTACTTCTTTTCCTTTAGCAGTTGCGCCTGTTACTTTATGACTGAAATAGAAATCGAAACCTAAATGGTTTTTAGAAACTTTGATCAATTCTTTACCCAACGCTCTGTCCATTGTTGGGATCAATGTATCCATGAATTCTACAACAGAAACTTTAGCACCTAAACGTGCATATACTGAACCAAGCTCCATACCGATAACACCACCGCCAATTACGATTAAGTGTTTAGGTACTTCAGTTAATTCCAATGCTTCCGTAGAAGTGATGATGCGTTTTTTATCGATGGCAACATTTGGCAACGATGTAGGCTTAGAACCTGTAGCGATAATAGTTTTCGCTGCTTTCAATTCTTTCACGCTTCCATCAGCTGCTGTTACTTTGATGGTATTTTTATCGATAAATGAACCGATGCCTGTATGCACATCGATTTTATTTTTCTTCATCAAATAATTAATCCCTTCACAGGTCTGTTTTACAACACCTGCTTTGCGATCAATCATTTGTTTGATATTCACTTTTACATCTTTTACATCAATGCCATGCTCTTTGAACGTGTGCGTTGCATTGTAATAATGCTCGGATGAATCCAACAATGCTTTTGAAGGAATACAACCAACGTTTAAGCAGGTACCACCTAAGGTACTGTATTTTTCAATCAATGCAGTCTTCATACCAAGTTGTGCGCAACGAATCGCTGCTACATATCCACCAGGACCAGAACCGATAATTACTACGTCGTACATAATGTTTTTAGTATTGAGTACTAAGTACTGAGTACAGAGTACGTATTAAAATTAATTATTTTATGTTTTATAAAGTACTAAGTCAAGTAGAAAAAGAAATTAATACTTTATCATTTGCTTTGGTGATTAGAGAAATGTTTTTGTACTTAGTACTCTATACTCTGTACTCCGTACTCTATACTTTGTACTATACACCAAGCAACAATCTACTCGGATCTTCCAACAATTGTTTCACACGTACTAAGAAACCTACAGACTCACGACCGTCGATAATACGGTGATCGTAAGAAAGTGCTAAGTACATAATCGGACGAATTACAACTTGTCCGTTCATTGCAATTGGGCGCTCAACAATGTTGTGCATGCCTAAGATTGCAGATTGTGGCGAGTTGATGATTGGTGTAGACAACATAGAACCGAAGATACCACCGTTTGTGATGGTGAATGTACCACCTGTCATTTCGTCCATGCTTAATTTACCATCACGTGCACGAACTGCTAAACGTACAATTTCTGCTTCGATTTCGTTGAAGCTCATTGTCTCTGCATTACGGATAACGGGAACTACCAAACCTTTTGGAGTAGATACCGCAACCGATACGTCACAATAATTGTGGTTGATAATTTCATCCCCATCGATGTATGCATTTACAGAAGGAAAATCTTGTAATGCAATACACACTGCTTTGGTGAAGAACGACATAAATCCTAAACCCACACCATATTTTTCTTTGAAGGTATCTTTGTATTTAGAACGCATGTCCATAACAGGCTTCATGTCTACTTCATTGAAAGTAGTCAACATCGCTGTTTCGCTTTTCACTGCTACCAAACGGCGTGCAATGGTTTTGCGAAGACTTGTCATTTTAACACGTGTATCTTCTCTACCTGCAACGGCTGCTTTAGCTGGTGTTGCTGGAGCAGAAGCTGCTGCTGGTTTTGCTGCTGGAGCTGCAGATGCATTCATTGCGTCTTCTTTTGTAATACGACCATCTTTGCCAGTACCTGCTACTGCAGAAGCATCAACGCCTTTTTCATTTAATATTTTACCTGCTGCTGGAGACGCATGGCCTGCTGCATAATTACCACCACCTGTTGAAGCTGCTGCTGCTGTTGGAGCCGATGTTGTACTTGCTGCTTTTGCACCGCCCGCTGAAGGAATGATTTTACAAACTACAGTGCCAATAGCTACCGTGTCGCCTGTACGTGCCAACACTTCAATTACACCTGCAGATTCTGCACGCAATTCAAATGTTGCTTTGTCTGATTCAATTTCGCATAGCAAGTCTTCTGCATTGATTGCATCACCCGACTTAACTGCCCATGCACCAATGGTTACTTCTGCAATAGATTCTCCTACTGTTGGAATTTTTACTTCAATAGGAGTTGCATTAGCAGCCGGTGCTGAAGGAGCTGCTGCTGGAGCAGGAGTTGCTTTGGGAGCTGCATCTGCTACTGGCTTCGCTGCGGATCCTGCACCTTCTTGGATGGAACAAATTATTGTTCCAATCGCTACCGTATCGCCTTCTTGTGCATTTATTTTTAATACACCAGAAACTTCTGCATTCAATTCAAATGTTGCTTTGTCTGATTCAATTTCGCAAATCAAATCATTTGCATTAACAAACTCTCCATCCTTCTTTGTCCATTTTCCAATGGTTACTTCTGTGATGGATTCACCTACTGTAGGTACTTTTACTTCAAATGCCATAATTCTAATGTTCTATAAGAATAAAATTCGTATTGTTATTTTAAGATAAACACATTGTTTATCGCATATTCATTTTTTCAATCTTATCAGCAAACGAACGCTTCACAAGTTCTGCTTGTTTTTCGTTGTGTGCTTTTAAATAACCAACAGCAGGAGAAGAAGCCTCATCACGCGCAATTACTTCAACCTGAGAATTGTTCATTAAATAGAATCGACGCAACATATAACCCCACGCACCCATGTTGTATGGCTCTTCTTGTACCCAAACAAATTCTGCGTTTTTATACTTCGCAAAAATCGCTTCCATTTGTTTTTCAGGATATGGATACAATTGCTCCAGACGCACAATTGCAACATCTGTGCGCTTCGTAGATTTTTGTTCTTCAAATAAATCGTAGTAGACTTTACCTGTACAGAACAATACACGTTTCACTTTTTTAGCATCCACGTTTACATCGTCGATTACTTCTTGGAAACGACCGTGTGTAAATTCTTTCAAATCAGAAACAACCAATGGATGTCTCAATAATGATTTCGGAGCCATGTTGATTAATGGCTTACGGAATTCCCACTTCAATTGTCTGCGCAATGCATGGAACATGTTTGCAGGTGTCGTAATGTTTGTAACAATGATGTTGTTGTTTGCACACAAGCCTAAGAAACGTTCCAAACGAGCGGAAGAGTGCTCTGGACCTTGACCTTCGTGACCGTGTGGCAATAACATTACCAAGCCATTTTGACGCTGCCATTTTGTTTCACCTGCAGTAACAAATTGATCAATCATCACTTGTGCACCATTGGCGAAATCACCAAATTGTGCTTCCCAAATAACCAAAGCACTTGGGTTTGCCATTGCATAACCATATTCAAAACCAAGTACACCATATTCAGATAACAAAGAGTTATAAATACGGAAACGTTTTTGATTATCAGAAATATGATTTAAGCTGTAGTATGGTTCGTTTGTTTCGGCATCTTTCAACACCGCATGTCTGTGAGAGAAGGTGCCACGTTGTACATCTTGCCCACTGAAACGAACAATTTTCTTTTCTAATAATAAAGAGCCATATGCTAATAATTCAGCAGTAGCCCAGTTAACAATTTTAGTGTCTTGAAATTGCTCTTTACGATCTTTTAATAATTTTTCAATTTGTTTCAATGGTTTGAAACCATCTGGAATATCTGTAATTGCTTTGCCAACTTTATCAATTACATCTTGTGTAATAGAAGTGTCTGGAGATTGATCAAAATCTTCTTTCGTTGACTTGCGAAGTTCAACCCATTCCTTTTCCATTTTTTGTAAAGAATATGGAAGTGGCTTTTGCTTCACAAGATTCAATCGATCTTGCAACATGTCTCTGAATTCACGATCCATGTTTTTTGCAATTTCTGCATCCACATCTCCACGTTCAATCAATTTCTGATTGTATACTTCGCGTGGGTTGGGGTGACGAGAAATGACATTGTATAATTTCGGTTGTGTGAATTTTGGTTCATCACTTTCGTTGTGTCCGTGACGACGGTAACACACCATATCCACGAAAATATCTTCGTTGAATTTTTGTCTGTATTCTGTAGCAATACGCATACAGAAATTCACGGCTTCTGGATCGTCTCCATTTACGTGCATTACGGGCGCATCAATGATTTTTGCAATATCGGTACAATAGATAGAAGAACGCGCATCTTCAAAATCTGTTGTGAAACCCACTTGGTTGTTAATCACAAAGTGAATGGTACCACCTGTTTGGTAACCGTTCAACTTACTCATTTGAACCGTTTCATATACGATCCCTTGCGCTGCAAGTGCTGCATCACCATGTATCAATACAGGCAATACTTTTTTATAATCATAGCCATATAAACGATCTCCTTTTGCACGAACAAATCCCAACACAACAGGATCTACCGCTTCTAAGTGAGAAGGGTTTGGCATTAATTTTAAATTTATTTTTTGTCCTTCAGGTGTTAATACTTCGCTTGAATAACCCATGTGATATTTCACATCACCGTCACCCATTGTCATATCAGGCTTAACCGTTCCTTCAAACTCATTAAAAATTTGTTCGTAGGTTTTGCCCATGATGTTTGCCAATACATTCAAACGACCACGGTGCGCCATACCAATTACAACCTCTTCAACACCTAATTCGGCGCTTACATTGATCATTTTATCTAAGGCAGCAATCGTTGTTTCACCTCCTTCAAGGGAGAAACGTTTTTGTCCTACATATTTTGTATGCAAGAAATTTTCGAAAACAACTGCTTCGTTCAATTTTGAAAGAATGCGTTTCTTTTCGTCTAATGTCAATGCATGTGCAAGTGATTCTTTTTCAATTTTATTACGCAACCACGCTAATTTCTCAGGGTTACGGATGTACATATATTCAAAACCAATTGTTCCTTCATATATGAACTTTAATGTTTCTACAATTTTACGAAGTGTAGATGCTCCAATACCCAATTCAATACCTGCTTCAAAAACAATATCTAAATCAGCATCCGACAAACCAAAATCCACAAGCTCTAATAATGGCTTACGATCTTTACGCTCACGTACAGGATTGGTCTGTGCTCTTAAGTGACCTCTACTTCTATAGGCATGTATTAAATAATGTACACGAGATTCCTTTTCAGATACGCTCGTTGCAGGACTCGAAGCTACAGCTGCGACTCCGTTACCAGTAGGTGCTGTAGTACTCCCGCCATTTGCTGGTCCTTTTTCTCCATACTTTTGTAAAGAAAAATTATACCCTTCAAAAAACTTTTGCCACGTTATATCAACGGAGTTTTTGTCTTTTAAATAGGATTGGTACATCTCATCTACATAAGAGATTTCTGCATTCGATACGTATGAATAATTATCCATAATGGGGTTTAATAAGAATTTACTGTACAAAGATAACAAAACGGCAAAATGTTGATAACCTTATATTCGAATATCCAAATATAATTTAATTATCAATATGTTATACATAAATTACTATCTTTAATTACTAGATTTACAAATGAACAAATTATGATTTTTCGAATCTATTTTTGAACAAATCCGTTAAAGAAATTTGGCAACTTAAATTTTTATGTATGGCTTTAATACAATTTTCAGGGAATCTTGGAAGAAAACGTGCGGCGCATTTATTGAAAAGAATAACATTTGGACCCAATAAGGCAGATATGGATGCTTTTTCTAGTTTGACTCCAGCAGCTGCACTTCATTTATTGTTTCAAGACACAAGTATTCCAACACCTCCCATTGATCTAAAAACGAATGCAACTTGGGTAAATATTCCACCTACAGACGCCAACAGCGATGATTCTGTCTTACAATCCTATTTTAAAGGTTGGTGGTTAAATAACATGTTGGCGCAACACGTTTCCCCAACGGATAAATTAGCGCAGATGGTACGCGAAAAAATAGTATTTTTTCTACATACCCATCTAACAACCATACAAGAAGTCGTTGGAAGTAGCAGAGCACTTTATTTCCAAAACGTATTATTTAGAACATATGCATTTGATGAAACAAAGCCAGCACCTATAAATTTAAAAGATCTAACTAAAAAAATATGCATTGATAATGCGATGCTAACTTTATTGGATGGTAAATTAAATGTTAAGGGTGATCCAAACGAAAACTTCGGCAGAGAATTAATAGAATTATATACATTAGGCAAAGGCTTACAAGGAAGCATTCCTCCATCAACTACACAAGGTGATTACATTTATTACACGGAACAAGATGTGAAAGCCGCGGCCCTGATTATGTCGGGTTGGGATACAGACACAACCTTCACTACGCTTGATACGGATACAAGCCTACCTAGAGGCAAAGCTAAAACTAATGCATCAAACGTTTCCAATCAACACGACAACACAGTTAAACAATTTAGTGCGCGATTTAATAGTGCAATCATTACACCCAACCCTGCATTGTTAATAGGAGGTTTGCCAACAGAGGCAAGTATGATAGATGAAATTAGTCAACTAATAGATCTTATTTATTCGCAACCTGAATGTCCAAAAAATATTTGTCGTAAACTCTATCGTTTTTTTACCTACCACGAAATCGATGCAACCATTGATACCAATATCATTACAGACTTATCCAACACATTTATTTCTGGGGGATATAAAATAGAACCTGTTATAAAAGAATTGCTTGGAAGTCAACATTTTTATGACTTAATGGATGTGGATGTAAACAACGATATGTTTGGTGCAATCATAAAATCACCCTTAGAATTGGTAACTGAAACGATTTCTTTTTTTGAATATCCGTTTCCAATATATTCTTCGCAATTAGAAGATTTTTATAAGACAACAGATAACCTCTTTGAGCAATTGAGAATTATGGGCATGAATTTCATGAACCCTACAGATGTTGCTGGTTATGATGCATACTATCAATACCCCATGTTTAATCGCGCTTGGATTTCACCAAACACGTTAAACAGAAGGTATAATTTTATCTATTTAAGTATGACTACCGACAATACCATGGAAGGTGCTCTAAATATTGATTTGTATACATTTATAAAAGTACGATTTGGAGGAAGTGCTAGCGATCCAGATGTATTCATTCGTGAACTTATTACTTATTTATTTCCGATGTCAATAGAAACAACGGAAATAACAACGGAGCGCTTAAATTATTTCAAAGTCCAATTCTTTAAATTAGGCGAAGCGTTGCCTCAAGGTCCGCTTGCCTTTTGGCAATTTAGTTGGAGCAATGGAGAAACGATCCCTGCTAGTAAAACAGATGCACGAGGTATGTTGCAAGATTTGGTAAATGCCTTGTTACAATCACCAGAGTTTCAACTTCATTAATCATTTTCGTATGAAAAGAAGAGATTTTTTAACCAAACTTCCTGCACTCGCAGCCATCCCCTTTGCAATTAACGGTGTTTATTTTAATGCCATTGCGGATGCCTTATCACCCTTGCAACGTTTGGCAGCAAGTTGCCCAAATGATCGAGTATTGATTATTTTACAATTACACGGTGGCAATGATGGTATAAATATGTTATTGCCTGTTTCTGATTACGATCGATATTATAATGTGCGTGCAAACATTGCCATTCCGGATAAAGGATCCAGAGCATTTATAAAATTAGATAACACCTTGGCGTCTTCAGATCAGATAGGCTTACACCCAGATATGGTTGGTGTAAAGAGTATGTATGACCAAGGCATGGTACGCATGATTCAAGGTGTATCGTATGCAAATCACAACCAATCACATTTTAGAGGACGTGATATTTTATTTATGGGTGGTGGCTCATCGGATTATTTAAATTCGGGTTGGGCCGGTCGATATTTAAAAGACAAATATGCACCAGATGTATATCCAACAAATTTCCCAAATGCAAATATGCCAGATCCACTGGCATTGGAATTTAATGATGACTTATCTCTCGTGTTTCATCAAGACGATAACATCCCAACATCGATAGCGATTGACGATCCAGAATCCTTCTTCAATTTAGTAGATACCTTGCCAGGCTACGACGACAAACCTGGTATAGACGCAAGAGGTATTCCACCAATTGGTTTAGCAAATTCTCCGTATGGTAAAGAAATGAATTGGATATTGAACTTGGAAGAGAAATCGGATGAATACCACAACCGTATTTTACAAGTATATAATAAAGGGAAATCAACGGATCCCAATATTTCGTATCCTGTTTCCTATCCTTTGAATGCTCCAAAAGCACGCGTTAAAAATCCGCTTTCTGCAAAACTTAAAATTATTGCAAACTTAATTCAAGGGGGTTCGCAAACAAAAATATATTTAATACGCATGGGTGGCTTTGATACCCATGCACAACAAGTAGAAAATGCAAATGCAACCATGGGAAACCATGCAGCATTGATGTATCACATATCCGCATCTATGCGTGCCTTTCAGGATGATTTAAAAGCACGTAGTATCGATGACCGCGTATTAACAATGACAACTTCTGAATTTGGAAGAAGAATTTATTCAAACGGAAGTTATGGTACCGACCACGGGATTGGTGCTCCAATGATGTTATTCGGCAAAGGTGTAGTACCGGGCTTATCAGGTACCAATCCAGATTTAACGCAGGATAATGTTGCTATGCAATTTGATTACAGACAAGTATATGCAAGTATATTGAAAGATTGGATGTGTGTAGATGCAAGTCGTGTAGATACGGAGTTTGGCATCCTTTGGGGAGATTACCCAGGTAGAGGAACAACATTGCCCATCATCAATAATAATTTAGTAACGAGTGTAAATGGATTTGTGCGCGATCGTTTTTACATGAATAATTGCTACCCAAACCCTGCGGTAAATTATACGGATTTAACTTTTCACATAAATACCAGTTGCGTTGTAACCATTACACTGCATGATTCTGCCGGAAAGCAAGTGAAAAAATTTATGTCAGAAGAATTTCCAATGGGAGAAAATACAGTAACATTAGATGTGCGAGAAATAAAATCGGGAACGTATATCTACCAAATTGAAACCTCCTATTTTAAAGACGCAAAAAAATTGGTCATTCAAAAATAAATTATGCTTAAAACAGTACGCCATATATTCTTTATATACGCATTTTTATTTTTATCCTTGAACGCATTGCAAACGCAGGCACAAGTCGATAGAAAAAAATCGAGTTATACAGGTCGTTCATCTACTCAAAGTTTTGAAAAAACTCAATTTTATATTGGTATACGTGGTGGCATAAATCTTACCGAGGTACATGTAGTCAATCCCTACTCCTCTTTTGTATCCCCAACCAATTCAAGCGAGGAGTATTTAAAAAGTTATAAAAGCTTTTCAAAACCGTCAGCAGCATTCGGACTCGAATTTTCATTTTCGTATACTAAATTTACAGCAAGCTTTCAACCCAATTATAGAAGACAAACCTTTAGCTATTCAAACACCTACGAATGGGCGGATGCAAGCAATAGTCAAAATTACTTACAACTGAGCTATAATCAAAAAACAAGTTTAGATTATATTGAATTGCCTTTATTCATTCGATACGATATTGTTTCTGGAGCATTTAAACCTTTTGTACAAGTTGGTTTTTACTATGGTATACTTAATAATGCAACCAAAGAGTTAACAATTGAAGGAGTAGACAATGCATCTGGAACGAGCCGAAATTTTACAGAACCTTCCTCCATTATCGGTGCTAAAAATTTATACATTAAATCTTCAATCGGTGCTGCATTTGGCTTAGGTACAAGTTATAAAGTAGGAAATGTACGATTGATTGTCGATGCAACATATCGCATGGGTTTAAATAATATTTCAAATGTAAAAAATAGATATACATCCAATGCCTTATCTGGCGTTGGGGATGTAACAGATGATATAAAATTAAATAACATTACCTTTTCCTTTGGATGTTTATTTCCAATGAAATTTTTGGTATCTCCTTCTCATAAAGCAGTTGATTAATATGAAGCATATTCTTTTATATATAGTACTCGTAGTAGCAATCCTTGGCTGTGATATGAAAAAGAATAAAGATGCGCAGCCATCCGGATTCTTAAAAATATATAATGAAAATAGTTATTCCAATCAGTATACTCCTTTGGATATTGAACAAACATCAGATGAGGGATTTCTTATTTTAAGTGCGGCTAAAATTGAAACGAGTGCCTTTCCTGGGATTTATATTATGAAAATTGATAAAGATGGAAATGTGCAACACACACAATTGCTTTCAGATACATACGTAAGTGCTGCATCCAACTTATTGAGAAGTGGAACGGAATATTATTTCGTGTGTATGGACAGACAAAATTTAGGAACATATATTATGTCTGTTTCTGCATCTGGCGAAGCTACAGAAAGTGCCTTTATGAATGATATTCAATATCCCTTGTCTGCGGAATTAAATGAAACCAATGGACAGGTATTGATTCAACATTATAACAAAGATGATTTAAAAACAGTTATATCTTCGGTTACAAAAACGGGTGTAATTTCTGCTACACGCTCTTTTAGTATTGGTTCAGGAGACTTTAATGTAGAGCAACCCGTCATCGACCACCTGACAGGTAATGGTAAAAAGTACCCCTTTCTAAATGGCAAACTTTCAAGTAATGTATTTTACTTTAACGGGTTTTACAATTACACCTTATCCATGTGTATTTTTGACTTCAATTGGGACAAAGACGATAAGCCAGCAGCAGTTCAAGGCTATCGGGATGAACGTTGCATCAGCAGTGTGCTAGCTACAGGCTCTAATCAAATTGCAACATCACGTTACGCCTATGGCAGTAATTACATTTTGCCTACTGCAACAATACCAACCAGTTCAAATATGTTTTCTGCAAACAGCGATTTAAATGGCTTTCTTATTCCTGAATTAGTATATGATGCACCGATGGCATTGAAAGCGATGACGATTAATGGTCGTGCGATGTATGTGTATGCAAGTACAACTAAAAGTTCGCAGGTTCTTTTAATGGCTTATGATGCAAGCACGAAACAATTAATTGGAACAACGAATGTAGGTGCAACGAATCCATTCGCAATGGCAAACATCATACAAACAATGGATGGTGGTATTGCAGTGCTGGCAACGACACAAGTAGCTGGAAGGTTTTCACGTATAGCTATTTTTAAAATTGGAAAAGATGAGTTGGGTTGGTGATGGGTTGAATGGAAATTGTAGTAAGTAACACTACACATCGTTGCCCAAGTTTATTGCAGCAAATCTCAACTAGACAAACAAAAAATACCACTTAAACTGCCAACCACTTCCACCACAGCGCTAATGGTTGGCAGTTTACGCAAGCAATAATCCATTTCTATACGACTACCTAGGCGTAAACGTGCCGAACCATGGCATATTCCAATAGCACTACTCTCCGTGGTTACGCACGTTTAACTAAATTCATATCCAAAAAAACCTTATTCCTTAATACACTTCTTGATTGTGACAACATCATCGTGAATGATTTGTAAGATATATTGCCCAGAAGGATATTCAGAAAGATCCACTTGACCTGAGCCGTTAAAAATATTGACTTGTAAGGTTTGACCCAGCATATTCTGAACGCTTACTTGATACGCATTTGTATTATCCATTTTTATCTGAATAACGTTTTTAGTTGGGTTTGGATAGAGAACAATACTAGCTTGACTTACATTAGGAATTACAGAAGTAGCCGTTCCGTTATCAATGTATATTGGTTGGTTTGTAGGAACCATAATCATCGTTACAGATAATGCAGGAGCTGTAAAGGATACCGAATTATTGCTTACTGTAAACGCGTTATTCTGCAATGCATTATTCGATTTAGAAATAAATGTTTCTGTAGAGGGTAATCCAGATAAACGATATCCATTAACAGTAGTAGCAGAAGGAACAAAATTTTGAAGATTCAATAGCACAGGTTGTGAATTTGTTTGATCTCTATTTACTACAACAACAATTAATGAATCACCATCGGCTGTTAAAGAAGAATACCCTGAAACAGTATTGTTATTACTTGAAGTTGATTTCGTGGAAACACTTCCATAGTATTTACTAAACAAATGCATTACTTCCCATTGTCCCTTATACCAATCCCAAGGCGTAAAGAGCTCCACGTTGTTTTCTGAAAAAACCCCCAAATGAGATGCATACCAACACGCAATAACATTTGCATTTTCAGATCCATGATTTGCAATTGTTCCATATTCAGACAAGCCAAAAGTTACATTGTGGTTTGCTCCTTTATACTGCGTAAGCCACTGATTGCAGCGTTCAAAAAAGTATTCTTTATTAATTGAATTATCCCACCCTGAAGCGCCTGTAACCTTTACTCCATTTGCTTTGGGAAAGTCATATTGAGTATCAAACCAAACTCTGTGAAGTTGTAATGTTGTTGTTGCATCATTTTCAGTACCTGGATAAAAATGTACATCTAGCACATCAAGTAGTCGAATACCAGTCGCTGCTTCTTCTTCCGAAATACGTTTAATAAAATACTGCATCCATGGATATGACTTACCATCGGTTGGATCTACAATCTTTGAATTGTTCCAAGTATACCATTGCCATTCATTTGTCGATACAGGACCAACAAGCTTTATGTTAGGAAATTTTGCACGTGCAGCTTTTGCAACCGCAAAATATTTTTGCATGTACTCTTCTGCGGTAATAGCGGATGTAGCAACATCATCATGTGTACTAGACCAAACCTCAGGTTCATTATCCATGTTCCAATACATAAGGCGAGCTGCATCCAATTTTAAGGAATTAAACCAATGATCTAAAATAGTTGTCTTGGAATCTCCATTCCACAGTTTCAAATATAAACTTGGATTTCCTTGGTCGCTACCATCACCTCCGTATGCAACTGGTCCAGCACCACCAGCCCAATTTTTTGTAGTATTGATAACCCCATTTGCTTGGGTATAGAGATAATCACTAAAATTATGAGCGTTATTTGAGCCAGCATACCCCAACAATTGAAAAGAAAACAGGCCCTGGGTGTTTGATGTATTCGTTAATAAACTTTTTGCGGAATAGTCCCAATCATGTAAAGATACATTGTTATACCAATCAGGGTGGCTAGATAATTTAGCCCTCCAATTATATTTTGTAGAGTTGTTGCCACCACTCTCGCGAAACATTCTCAAACCAGCATCTTTGTATAACTGCCACTGAACAGAAGAAACAGGATTGGACGGATCATCTGAAATATTATTATTTCTTCCATAAATCCATGGAGAAATTTTATGATGATTGGCTGTTGCATCTACGGTAATCGTTGTTTGGGAAACAACCGATACGATACTTGCAAAAAAGAACAAGAAGGTAGAATATATTTTCATATTTAAAATATACGAAATAATTCTTTATAATGTTTATCCTCTAAATGATTTGATGCATTTCAAAACTCGCAATTTTTAAAATTCGAATGTATGAATTGAAAATATAAGGAATTGATTATTCTACTTACCTTCCAAATATCCCCGTAAATACTCAAAACCTAGTCCCAACTTACCATTCAACGTTAACGCACAACGCTGAATTAAATCGCCGTAGGGTTGTTTCAATAAATCAGGCAATACATTTTTGATCAATTGGTTTCCAAAATCTTCGGATGCATTTCTAGGTATTTCGCAGGGCAAGTTATCGATAGCCATCACGGTTATATTTCTCGGATCAGAAAAAGGCGCTTCGATATCGCTTGTAAATGGATTGAAATCGTAGGCCGGATCATAGATATTTGTAGACTTCACCGTAGAAGGAATAGAACCGTTGATATCGCAGGTAATGTCTGATATTAAACGAATAGAAAAATCTTCTCCTCTACTTTGTTCCGTCGTGAAAAGTTTGGGTGCGCGCTGATCCCAATATGCACCAGCAATTAACACATCTGCAACTTGTGCGTACGGCATAAAAGTTGAATGATACTGTTCTGGATGTGCATGAAAATCTTCTGTATCCCAAGCTTTGTCTTTATCATTTGCTTGATTGTAATCACAAGAAACGATTTGAGTATAAACAGAATGATCGTATTTCTTAGTTAAAAAATCGTTCGGAGAAACTTTTTGAATATTCATTTCTTTCAAAATCAATTCTGCTCCATTGCCTACTCTACCAGCACCTGTCAACACAATTTTTAAAGTCGGTATTGTTACTTTTTTTAATTCAGAAATCAACTCGGCAATATCAAAACACTTGTACGCAGACTTTAATTTATATAGTTCGTATTTCTTTCCCAACAATAAAAAGGTATTGTACGCTCCTACAATACCAGCAAAGTAACCAAAGGCAATAATGCGTTTCTCATGTGTATTACGCAATGCCTCATAATCAATCATCGTGATGCTCTTCTCCACAATCGCCTGTAAGAGCTTTTGATTATGGGGTTGCATCTTGATTGTGTGCGAAAAAAATAAATATGTTTTATGTGCTATCAACTGATGAATGGGTACTTCTTTTATACCCAATAAAATATCACAGGCACTTAAATCTTCTTTTAATGGTATGCCGACTGCCACATATTCTTTATTCGTAATACAACGTACATCACTGGGTTGCACAAATATTTCTACGTGTGGATACTGGTTCATTACTTCAACACACTGCTGGGGCAACAATGCAACCCTTCTGTCTGAGGGTACTTTGCCTTCGCGAATGATGCCGATTTTAATTTTATCCATTACCCTACTAATTAATCAATTAAAAACTATACTAGATTAATACGGTTTTATTTGTAAAGAGTCTATCAGTTGAGCATCCTTTTTTATCTTCGGTTGATCGATACGTTTATAAAACAAATATCCATACTGACCACCAATGCGTTTAAAGTTCGGATTCTGTTCTAAGGTTTCTTCTCTACCTAATTTCGTTACCAAATACACATCTCTATCTGGCTTGCCATACATCATCCAATCAATACTTTTTAAGGTATCATTTGAAACAGGCTTTTTATTGGTATAATATAAATGTGCGTAGCTTTTAAAATTAAATACTTCTACAAATGCAGGTTCGGCATCTACTTTATCAAACTGCGCATAAAAATCAATTACTTCGCCCTGAATATAGGTTTCAATTTTGGGAAGAAACAAAGGCAATACGGTTTCATGAAATAGAATGGTTGAAAAGAAAATAAGTACAACTCCTTTTACAATTTCTTTTTTCAAATAATATATTCCACTTATAAAAACAATTAAATATGCCAAGCCAGCCAATGCTTCCCAGCCACTCCATGTTACGGGAGCCAAAAAATTAGCTGCAGCAAATGGATCTTTTATGAAAGGTGTTATTTCAAACATTCTTCCTTCGTAATGTTTTACTAATAATGGAAACCCTGTTAATGCGATACCTATAATAAGTCCAGTAATTAACAACGCAAAAAACAAAAAGCGATTGATACGTTTACTTCCATTCAATAAACGCTCTACACCGGTTGCGGCTAAATACGACAAGGGGAAATAACAAAAAGAGGAGTAATGGACAATCTTTGTTTTAACAATACTGAACAATACCAATACAACTAAAAAGGATATGATGGACCACAAACGCATTTGCTTGCGCGCTTGTGCATCATCCGTATTATTTCTAATTCCTAGAAACGCAAAATACGACATCGGGAAACAGCCAAACAAAATAACTAAGGCATGGTAGTAAAACGGACCGCCGTGGCCGGCATCTTGGGTTTTAAACAAGCGTATTTGATACACAATAAATTCTTGAAGGAAAAACGGCCCATTTGTAATAAGCTCATATCCAAACCAAGCAATGGAAACAGCACCAACTAATACAAAAAACAAAACCCATTCCTTAATGTTTAAGGCCCAGAATTTGCGCGCAACAATCATATATACCCCAACGGAAAGCAACACTATCAATAAGCCAACAGGGCCTTTTGTAAGCACCGCCATGCCTGCAAAGAAGCCTGCATAGGCAGCAAACTTTAAACGCTCTTTTGCTTGTTCAGAAGTTAACAGCGTAAGTCTATATACAAACCAAATAGAAACAAAAATAAATAGATTAAATACGGGATCAATAATGCCCGTTCTGAAATAGAAATGTGGCAATACAGAACCTGCATAAGTCAACATCCAAATCCATACAAATTTTCTATTTTCTAATTTTCTACCCATAGCATATAATGTAAGCATGGTAGCAATACCTGTTAAGGCATTTGGTAGTCGGGAAGCAAATTCATTTATACCAAATATTTTCATGCAAATCACTTGCAACCAAAAAAAGAAGGGCGGTTTTTCCCAAAAGGTTTCGTAATTAATTTGCACATGCGTGTAATCGCCTGTCATAATCATTTCACGAGATGCTTCGGCAAAGTTAATTTCATCCCAATCAAATAAATGTACAGAACCAATAAATGGAATAAATAAAAGCGCTGAAATGATAATTATAATAATTCTATCTGTACGGTAAGACGAATCGGTTAATATCTTCATTATTTCTTCTTAATTAATGGTAGATCTAAAGCAGGATTTGATAATAATGCATATTTATTACTCAGATATAAAAACAACACAGAACCTAACGTTCCGATGATAGCACCTACATATATATCTCTTAAAAAATGTTGTAACAAATACACTCTTGATATTGCTGCAAGAGCAGCAATAAGAAAGAATACATAATTCCAGTTTTTATTCTTAATAAAAAATGAAAATAAAAAGAACATGCAAAACGCTTGCGTTGTATGTCCAGAGGGGAAGCTATTAGACGTGTGTATTTCAAGTCCATCAACAAAGTGTAATTGAATTACATCTTTAAAGAAAACAATAGGTCTAGAAGAACTAGGGAATACAAATAGCTTTAATATTTGTGTGAGTGCAGAAACGGATAATAAGATACCTGTTATTACTAAACTTTTTCGAACGCTTATAAACAACAATATAAATATCAGTATCAACGCAGCAAAAAACCCATCTCCCAAATAGGTTACCCAATAAAAAAAATTATCAAAATAACTTGTGTGAAAGGAATTCAACGCTACTTCGAAATCACCCTTAGCGCTTATTAATAAAGCAAAGCCAGGTATTAGCAAATAAAATACAAACAGTATTAAAAATATACGCGTTTGTTGTAGAATTTCTTTCACACAAAATATTTTAAAGTGAAATTTTAATCTTCTGAACGCTCACTTAAACCGTCGCGATCACGAAGCTTTTTATCATCAACGGATTTATTGAGAAATTCGTTGATTTTATCGATATCATATTTGGTTTTAATTTTCTCAACAGTACTTATATTATTATATACGGCTTTTA
>ERZ724506.268-NODE-268-length-19290-cov-6.157161_pt1 | contig 19290 bp, 5 predicted proteins | sample MGYA00376039_ERZ724506 | MGnify/ENA primary metagenome ERZ724506 (study PRJEB28724, sample SAMN07190887) | wastewater metagenome | isolation source: effluent of sewage treatment plant in Hong Hong | place: USA: Christiansburg, Virginia | collected 2016-03-01 ... | reverse complement strand
TTTATTTTTATTAATAATACATGCAATTCGATAATATGAATTAATTTTAATAAATTGAATAGTAAATAAAAAAAGACTATTAAAAGATCTAAAACCTGTTAATTAATCTATAATAATGTTTTGATCTAAAAAATACTATTTAATAAGAGGTTGTCAATTGCTCAAATATGTAAGCAACAGCTACACAGTTAGCTGTTTATATTAAAAGAATAGTAGACTCATATGATGAGTTGAAAGTTTTAGTTGAGGTGCAATAACTAACTCATGAGAAATACAAATAGTTAAACTATTATTAGGAAAAAATGCCAATAATATCAGAATACATTTAAAGTATAAAAACAGTAATATCCAAATCATTTTATATTTAAATTAATTTTTTATAATTGCAAATGTAATAAGAAGAAAACTAGTTTACAGAACATATGGAAACTGGATCTCCAATAGAAGATATTAACAAAATTTTGTATGATGAAATTAATAGAGTAGTAAATCATTAAGAAATTAAACCAGAAACTAAACTAGATTTAAAAATACTTAAAAGATTCTATTCATTTTTAAGGACATATTAAACATAAAGTGAGAGCATAAAATCTCAAATAGCCGCGTCATTTGAATTACTTATTAGTTCTTTAAGCGCTCTTACTTCGAATGCAAACATCAAAAATATTATAGAAGTTCTAAAATACTGTTTTGGAACAGAAGGTCTAGTGAATGTATTCATTAATAGACCTAATATTATTAACAGCTTCATTAGGGCCTTAAATCATCTTAATGAATTGTTTGGCTTAAAACTAATTAAAATTCTACATGGTTTCTTAATACATAACTTTATAACTAATAATAAAATCAATCATGATTTTATTAAACAAATAACTGATAACTATTTTATAGAATTCTTATTAGCTAAACTAGTTTGATTTAAAAAAATACTGCAAACCCCAACTGGACTTCATTAAATATTTATTGTCAATAAAGATACAAAAAACAGATACTAAAAAGTTAATTCTTTTGGAAATGGAATAGTAATTTTTGAAGAAATGTTTCACATATTGATTAATCTTTTAGAAGAGATAGCTAAGCTTGAGTAGTTAGGAAATAATAGTTTACAGACAGAAAATCCAAATCTTTTTATCTTCATTGAAAATTTCTGTATGAACTTATTGTTTAATTTGAAATCAGATATTTAACTTCTTAAACTAAACACTCATTTTTACTATTATTATGATATAGTTTCAGTGTATTTGAAAACCCTTACTTTTTTTGGAAATTTATTGCAGAGACAAAAAGACGGTTATTTTCATCAGTAGAATTTTATTTACAAGCTTTCTTGTTTATTATTAAAGGAGATATAAAGAGATAAGAATAATATTCTACTATCAATTATATAATAATTGTTTAAAGATATCACAACAGATAAAACAAAGCTTATTGAAGAATGCTTTTCTAATATAAAAATATTATCTTATATTTGGCCCGAAGATGTGATGCCTATTATAGTATCTATTTCCCAGAGCCATTATTTTGTCAATAAATCATCCATTAATTTTGATGCTGATGCAATCAGAACCATATACTTCAATTGGATCTCAACTATAAAAGTAGTAGTTAAGGATTAGAAATAGTTGGCGGTAAGCTATTTACAACACTAAGATTATGTTTATTTAATTGAGTCTCTAATGGGCATGCTTTTCAATGATAATAATCATATCAACTATATATTAAAGATTCTTAACTACTTGTCTTTATTAATAGACATGATGATGAAACAGTAAAACCTAAGAGACAACTAAACCTCTCTTTATTTCTTCTCAAGAATATTTATATGAACTTTAGATTACTTGAAGACAGTCAGATAAGATTTTAATACAATATTAAATACATTATAAGATTAGGTGAATAAAAATGGATTTTAAAACAGTCTAAAAGATTACTTCAGAATCAAAAATTAAAATTAATAATAAGAAAATTAAGCTTAAAAAATAATGAAAGAGGAACTTATTAACAATTAAACCTATGATTAACTATTAGATACTGACTCGTCTATAGTTAATACTATTAATATATAAAATCTTAAAGAATATTAAATTAAAGAATATTTAGAAGAGAGTATTTTTAGAAGGTATTAGGCTCTTAATGAATTGCTATTAAAGATACACAAAAACTATGTATATCTTAAAATGTAAAATTAAAACAAAAAAGCTGATATGACTGAGCTCTTATATTTTTAATGTACTTTGGAGTATCCTGAGCATAAGGCTCTTAAGAAACTGTTCAAAGAAAATGTTTGAATTATGCTAATAATAATCGAAAAACTTTTGCTTTTTGAAAAATTTGAGTGTTAAAAAGAAATAAAAGAGTTATAGTTTAGATTATATGAATATGTTCATTGGAAAAAGGATCTTAAGATAATAGAGCGATAGAATCGAGAGGAAACAAGTAGTCTATAAACTCATTTTTATGTGCTTATATATAGCTAGGTTTTTGCAGTGATTAAAGAGATAACACCTTTAATATTTGAATGTTTAAAGAGTTTATATTATTCAAAATCTGATTTATAGAAAGATTTTTATTAAATAATTTTAGATACTTTTGGAGCTCATTTCAATCATATTTTTGGCCAAGAAGAAGCAGAAACAATAGTGAATAAATACATTCTTAATTTCTCAAGATTTATTAACAAGGCTTTTTTTAGTTGCGCATTGAGTTTAGTATCAGAATTAATTTAGAGAGAAGAGACTTATATTCCATAAATCACTTACATACTCAAGGGCATATACTGAACGGTTAAATTTAGATATTCTTTGCATTAGGATAAGTTTGCAAAAGATCCTGAGATGCTTAAGTATAAATATATTTATATATAGGATATTCAGTAAGCAACAGTTGATATCATTATCTTATGCATGTAGTAATGTTATGTATAGAGTAATGTATTAGATTTCCTATACATAATAAAACTTATTTTAAACATGGTTTTAAAGAGTAAAGAATTTTTGCAGTTTTTTAATGCGTTTTGCGAACAGAAGAATTTGAGATTTATTGATTTCTTATATAGAATGTTTAAACTGAATGTTTAAGAAATAAAAATTATGGCTCTCGAGATTTTATCTGAACTTAATTATGATATGTCAACCTTTGTAAAACAATAGTGCTGAAGTCTAAAGGAAATTGAAAGAGTGGTTGAAATGTTTATTTACTTAATTGATATTGGAGATACTTAGCAAGTTGTTAAGTCGTGGTTCAATATAATATCAGTTTCTAAGCACTTTAACCAAAAAGAAATTGACATAATTCTGAATACAAAAATATAATAGATATTTTAGTAAATGATGAAAGCCAATTAAAGTTAAGAAAACTTTTTTGGTTTCTTGAATAAAAAGCAACCAAATTAAAGCTATTTTTATTGAATGAAATTTGTTTCAAAAATGTTTGATAGATTTTCAAATTAAATAGCAAAGTCTAAAGGACTTATATAATATGGAATGACATAACAAAGGCAATAGTATTAGTAAATGATAGGAAAAATTATGCTTTAGATAAAGGGAGATTATATAATTGATTTAGAAATTGGTACAATTTTTTTAGATTGTTTGGCTTTTATATCAACTCTGAGGAAAAATATGCTGTATTTTAGAACAGAGTCTAATTTAAAAGGTTTTGGAGTAATTATCGGTAATTCTACAGAAGTTTTATCAGGCTTATAGATGTTTAATTAGCTAATAAAAGAGTTCTTGCTATCTGTTGATCAATAATAAATGATTAGCAATAGCTGAGATATCTATAATAATGCTTTGGAAGGTTATTTGTTTACATCCCATTATATATGTTAATATTTATATGATAATAGTAATTAGTATATATAAAACATAAAAGAAATGATATAATCATTTTTATATAATAAGCCTAAGACTATTTATATTTTCAAGCTTTTACTGAGAAAAACAATAATTTTCTAAGAAACAACTCAAGAAATACCATTTAATCCTATTTTTGATTATGTTAATAAAACAATTGTTGATATTATTTAAACTTACTAAAATAAAGATGAAGAAATTAATAACATATTTTTTTAGGAGTCTCTTTCTATTATTAATATAGGGGACTAATATTAAATAAAATCTCTATTCAACATTATAGAAAAACTAAACCAAATTGCTCCTAATTAATTGTTCCATTCTGGAGGATAGAAAATTAATTTACTACTTCTATCTATGCTGCAGTTATAAAATAAAATAGATCTTTAATTTAATCTTAAAATAAAAACTCAATACGAGAATATTCTAAACCAATTCGTTCAATATTTAATTGAGTTCTAGTTTAATGACAATAGAGTTTAAAAAATATTAACAGATTTATTTACTTATAAACACCCTATTTAGTTCAGAGTAATAAATAATTGCTTTGATTAATAGAAAATGTTCACTAACTGGTTAGAATATGTAAAGTATCATTTGGGTCTATTTAAATGAGCTCTAAGCTAGTACGATAAGCTAGTTGATTTTCCCTAAGACTTTTTCTAAGAAATGACAAACTTTTTATATATATTTAAACATTTAATTAAGTAAGGATACGTATAAGAACTCTTACAAAAATTATTTGAGGAAAATGACCCCACCATATTAAAGGATATCTTCTCAACATTAACCAACATATCAATTTACTACTATAATTTCTCTGTTTAAAATATGGATGCTATGAATATATTAGTTGTGAACACCAATTCCTAATCCGAAGAGGTTAACATTTAGAATCAAAAACTATTCTATACAAATTATCAAAGAAATATACATGTTAACTAGTACGACTATCAAACCTACATAATGAGTTATTGTATAAAATAGGCTCTTGGAATCATATTCAATTTTTTCTAGTAAAGTCTATAGAGAATTAAATAAATTTAAGAAACCCAAGATACTCAATAACAATTAGATAATCAAACTATACTTGAATTATATGAAAGATCTAGAGACATAATAAACTAAAATACTTTTTGATTAGAAAAAAATATCGTTGAGTATATACTCAAAGAAATAAAAGTAGTCCTTAAAATAAATAACATATATAAGAAAAACGATTTAGTTAAACAAATATTTATTCCATTTAAACTAATTAAAGATTAACAAATAGGAATTTCCTTGCTGCATGTTTACTAACTATAATTATGAGTATTCTCTTAGTATTTGGACATGAACTCAGTCTCTCAAATAATGAATAATTTTATTAAAGCTTTATAAAAAAGGATCAAAGAAAATAGCGAAAAACCTCAACTGAATAGAACCTTGGTCGAGAATGATTTTCAAATATTAAAGCAATTCTATATTATTTTTAATGATTTAAAATATCTTCAAGATAAAAGAGAAGAGCTATTTAATGACTTTATTAAAGCACTTGAGTTCTAATTAGATATTAATAAACATAAGGACCTGACTTTAAGCTTATTCGAAGAACTTTAAGTAATGCTTAACAAATAATCTAATTCTTACTTCTTTTATTATATTTAAGAGCAAATAAGATAAGAAGTATAAAAAGAGTCCAAAGAAAAATTCTATTACTTATATGAAATGTTTAAGCATAAAGGCTCTTTTTGTATGAGAGAAAGAGTATCAAGAGAAAACGTTCATGAATTCTGTATAAAAGAATATCAGTCTCTGGCTTAAGGAGAAACTTAGGTTCCTATATGGGCTTTGTTAAATCTTCAACTATTTAAGAAATCTCCCTATTATGCTAAATCAAAAAATCATATTGGATTTTTTAACTCAATTGTTTAAGAACTGCTTTAAATTACTCTGGTATCTAAACAAGAAAAAACAGTATTCTTTGATCACATAATTTTATTCTATAAAACTCTTAAGAATTTTGTAAAATGGAATCCCTTTAGTTAAGCCACAGATATTTTGATATTTTTCTTTTTCCATAAAAGAGAATATAAATTAAAACAAGATATTATATAGCTAGCTAGCAAAATAAATAATACTTAAGACTAAGAACTATTCATTAAGAAAATAAAAATTAATATTATTTAATCTATTAGCAAGGTAAGTCATGTTAATTTATAAGTAATAATATTCTATTTCAATTATATAGCATGAAATATAGTTAACAAATTAGAAATAGTTTATCAATAGAAATTATTAGAGATTTTACTCTCTGTAAAAGTTGATTAATTTCCTTCCGAAAACAAATGGATAATTGCCTATATAAAACTTCTAACAAGAGTAATTAAATTATTATAGTAAAATATTTAAATAAAAGATAATCTAAAGTAACTTTTTACCTTCAGTTGGAATAATATTGCTTTTTATCTAGATGAGAAACTAAGAATAGCTTGTACTCACTTTATATCTTCTATCCTTCATTATTGTTGAGCTGATGTAGAAGATTTGTTTCCAAATTTAATGAAACTTTTAATGGACTCAATTTTATATGAATGCAAGATTTTTGATCTAGAATCCAAATTACAATGGGTTGATTCTATAAGACTATTATTTGACATTCAAAAAAATACTGACACTAAACTCATATAAAAAGAACTATTTGTTAACTATGAGAACTAGGACATAGATTATTAGCCAAAGAGTTGGGCCTTTTTTATAGCTTTCAATTAGTAATTAGAATAAAAATAGTTAGCTTATTTCATTGAGAAGTTCTTTAACGAGGGCCAGATCTCGGTTTCTGAAAAATTTGATGTGTTGTTGATTTTTTACTGTAACATACTAAAAGACTAACAATAGTAATTGCCCTAGGAGTTGTCCGAATTAAGTATAAATAGTCTTATTAATAAAACACTTGAGTTATTTATTAAAGAGTTATTGGATATGATTCATGAAGACAAATTTTATAATCTAATGTTGCTAACAATAAAAATTTTCGAGAACTTTATTTTGCCTATTGAAGATCTGTTTAAATTTCTAAATGATACAAGAATTTAGAAAAAATTATAATAGATTATGAGTCTTCCCAAGTATTAAAAACTAACTAACATGATTTTCAATTTGATTCTAAAATTTATAAATAATATTATAGAAAAACAACAATATAACAAAGTTAAATACAGCCAAGCCACTATGACTTATGTTCTATAATACTAACAAAATTTTAATAACGAATTGTTTTCATATGAGAAGAATATAATGATCACAATGTTTTAAATATTTGAAACCTGCTTAAGTACTATTGACACTTTATAACCCTTTGTAATGCCAATGTATGGTTTAATCAAAAGATACTCAAGAGGAATAAAGGATGCTTATTATTAAGTATTTTTCTACCATTTTTTGTTAAATGATTAGAATCTTAATATTGATATTCAAAGCCAAGATATTGTTAACATGATGGATACTGTTTTGGAGAGTATTTCCTTTGAGCTTAAAATGTCCAAAAATGACCTAAGATTTACGAGCTTTGAAAACATTTGCCATAGTAATGAAAAGACAATATCAAAATTAGAGATTTATGATTTTTATTTCAGAAAACTCTTTACTGCTTTTTTAAAGAGTTTATAAGTTAAATATGAGTCTTAAGATCAGAGTTAATTGTTTTAGCTAATAGAGAAGATTCACTTACTATAGTCAAACCCCAATTATTCACTATTAACATTTTTAATACAATAAATTAAGTGCGTTCTTTTCTAAGAATATAATGACTAAAATAAACAGAGCATTTATTTGATTAATATTACTGAAGCTTAGAGAATATCATTACTAATGTAATTATTATCTTAAGAAATTAAAAATCCTTTTGATAAAAATTAAAGATTATTCTGTGAATTATATGTTGAAATAATTATTAAGTATATTAAATAAGTAAAAAAACCCGAGATAAAACTCATAAAATTTTTGTAGAATAATTTTTTAAGAGTCATACCCTTTGTAAGTAGTAATGTATAGTTGCTAATTATTAAAACTCTTTACATAGGTTCTTGATTTGATTTAAAGTCATTCATTTTAGAGTTTGTTAAGTACTGGGAAAATGAGAAATATCAATCCATGATAATACATCAAGAATCAGAGGACATATTTGCTTCTTTAACATCTATATCTTTAATATGTATTTATTTCTCTTCTCAGTAATCATAATTATAAGTGGATGGAAGCTAATTTATCTTATAGAGCAAGTTTGTTAATAGAATAATTGAGCTATTATTCTTCTGAGGTGCATCAGATGTACTTAACTATAATTTATTTTCCCATATTCTGAAATAAGAGTATTAACTAAACATATAAGAGAATTCTAAAATTTAAATGACATAAATAATTTAACTAATTAAAAACCAAAGTAATCTTTAGAATATAGAATTTCATAAGTTTTAATCTTTGTTTTTATAATTTGAGGATTTACCTTAAGAGAGCTTAAAATCTCTAAAAATTCTTAGTAATATTGACAACTAAAATGTAATTAATTAGGATATCTTCTCTAATTTCAACTGGTTTTAACAATATTAATAAGCTAATATATATCTTAAATAAAACAATATAAAGTAAGCTTTAGGTCTAATTTAGTAGATTGTATTAGCTATAAACTAGGATAACACTCAAAAGATGCTAGCACATAAAGAACTAGTTCTAAATTATTTCATATAAGTATATACTTAGATTCTTATCTAGCTTAATTAAAAACAACTCTTAAAGGATATAGCTATAGTTTCCGACAATTTCTAATTAAAAACAACTATAGTTAAAGAAATAGGAAGCTTAAACGAAAAACAAGAGATGTATTTTTTACCTCTGGAAATATCCGACCGTTATTAAGGTGTCATCGATATAACAGCATTTCTTATTAATAATCACGACACTTTTACTAATTTTGACGGCATTAAATTCTAAAAATAAAAAGACTTACTTTTATTATTTTGCTTAGAGAAATTAAATCAGAAATAGTTTTTTGAAAATTAACAGCACTTGATTCAGATAATTTAGATGTTTAGATTAGCCAATGAATTTCAAAACGGCTATGATTTGCTAACAAGAGGAGGAATTCAGGAGCAAACTAATTTAATTTAAGATTGGCTTTCTTAATCTATTAGTCCTTTATTCTCAGAGAATTTTCAAAACGAACTTCTTTTATAAAGAAAACTGTTCATTAAGACATATTTAACTAATGATTTCAAATTTCAAGGCAAAGAAAGAGAAATAGATAATTTATTACAACAAAACAACTACATTGTACATTGTGAGCTGAATTAAATTAAAAATAGAAGAAAAAGCAGCCTAGTTGATAAGTAATATTGTAAATAATGGCTGGAAAATATCACTAACTTTAAAAAACTAACAATAGAAAATCTTTATTGAGTGTATAAAGAAGCTTATTATATTGAACATTATGACTATATTGATAAAATTAATGAATATGTCATGCAAAATTATAAACAGATTTTTATCAATAAATTTAAATTATTTGAATTGAAAATATTTACTCACTAGTTTTGATTTGACTAATGTAGTACAATAATTTAGTACTTAGAATAAAATATGAAAGAGGATAACTTTGCTGGAAATTATTTCAGATTGCACTTTGAGTATTTATACTAAATAATTTTAACTAGCGAATTTTTCGGAGAAAAGTTGAATTATTAACTACTACAGCTTTTGGTATAGGCCTCAATATTTGATTACAGAAAGAATCTGAACAGTTTATTCTTAAAGTTCCTAGTTTTAAATCAGTTCAAATTTAATAAATCTAAATTACAGAAGTTAGAGAATGATGAAAAAGAGGTCTTGAAATAATAAACAGAGGTTTTAATTAATCAGTGGATGAATGAGGTTCCTTTGGAAGTATTTTTCAACTATATACTAGATATATGTAAGGGTATAGTGAATACAGAAAACCAGTCTTTTATAAGCGAAGTAATATACAGATAGATTTTTATTAATTTGGTTCAAAAATGTCCTCATGAGGTTTATTATTTGATTTGTTAGTTTTCTAATTTGTTAAAAATTGTTTTCTTTCAAGAATTAGAGATTAAATTAAGAAATGACTTGCCTTGAAGCTTTTTGACATTTGATTTTTTAAACAAACTCATAGACAAATATATAAACCATACTGATTATGAGATTTATATAATATGCCAATAAATAATTCATTAGTATTATAAAGCCAAACAACTAGATGTGACACTTTTGAGTAGACTCCTGATGTTAAAGCCTTAGTATAAAAGCGAGATACTAAAAATATAATCTTCAAAAGAAGAAAATGTTTTTAAAGCATATTAATTACTTAATCTTCTAGAGAATATTGCAGAATAAACGCCTAAATAACAGACTATTTTTATTGGTGAATTTTTAATAAGAAATTAAATCATTATTTATAAATAAAAAAAGTAATTTATTAACTAAGATAGTAGTTTATTAAAAATGTAGAAATATTAAGTACAGCCTTATTTCCATATCACAATAGAGAACGAATAACTAAAAATAAAGCTAAACTTGCATGCCTATTAATAATAAGATATATGTATTGATATTATATTTAATGAAGAGGGATATTCATTTGAAAAAGGAGGACAGTTTATTATGTACACAAAGATCAATTGATTATTTGAAGATCTAATATTAAACAAATAATAACAATTATAGCTATAATTATAACAAAATTAAAATTTAATCCTAATAAACTAGCAATGGGTATTTTAAAATAGTTTCAATTTTGTTTCTTCGGAACATGTATATAACTCTTTTTATCAGAGCAACAAGCAGCTGAAACATTAACTATTTATTTACATTTGCAAAAGTAATCAGAGCGAAATATTAGAGAATATGAACTTATTATACCCCGATACTATTCTATAATAGTTTATTAAAAACTAATCAAACAATAATTTACAACTTAATTAAATATTAGACAGGGTCACTTAGTCTATAGCTGTAATTCTTTGTTAGTAAGTTATTTTCGGGTCTATTATAGATCTAAGAAAATCTTCTATTGATTTGGATCTGATGCAAATATCAATTAAAGTAAATTATATAAGTGATACTGATTAAAATGCTTATAAGTTGAGATTTTCAAAGAACCTTAAACATATTCTAAATAGTAATGATAGATAGCTTTTATTACTAGCAACTGTAAATAATATATTTGAGAGTCTGTTTGAGATGAAGAACTAAGACTTTTTATACTATTGTTTATAGACCTTAAGATAAAATCAAACTAATTAATCTCCAAAGTAAATCATTAAGAGTGTGAAGAAAATCAACGATTTTTATCAGTACATAAAAAATCCATCAAATCATCTGGATATATTTAAAGAAAATGAACAAAATAACTAGCCAGTATAATTAGAGAAAGAATCACCCTGGTTTTAATAACATTGAATTATATTATTTTATAATGTAGCGAATTGCCGCACAAGCATAAGATTTTTAAATGAAACAGACCTAGACTTAGTTAGACATTTATGAATAAAGCTTAGACTCGTTGATAGAATAGTTTTATTAGTTTGAAAGCATCTTAGATGTAAACATTAACAACTTGTAACAAAAAGAAAGTGATTAGTTAAAAACCAAAAAGTTGATGTTTGATATCATAAATTTAAATTAAAGCCTTAAAGTATAAAATAATCAAGAATAGCCTTCAACAATGGAAACTCTATTGCAAAACATTTATCAAAACGATTTCTACGAGGACATTATTTAATTAATATATTTATAATGTTATGAGACATTAATATTAAGTTATAAAACGAAATAAGTTTATTATAAAATTGTGCCTAATAAGTATATGGCATAGAAAGCAAATTTCAGTTTAAATAAAAATAGGATAAAATTAACGAATTATTTTAATAAGGACAATAAATTATATCTTCTGTATATTTCCAGGATAGCTACTAAGATGTTAATTAGTTTAAGGATTATAAATAAGAATATATAAAGTTAGAGAAGCAAATAAAAAGTAATTTTTTATTAGCTAATTAACAATAAAATATTGACCTTTGATATGAGCTAGATAACCAAATTAAAATTAGTAATAATAACTTATAAAAAGGCCAAAGTCATTTAGAAAAAATAGAATTCGTAATAGAGAAAAATAATTAACAGTTATTAAGATAAAAGGAGCATATAAATATTTTAGGTCATAATATTGCTATTTCTTAGAAATAATTTCAAAAAATATTAATTTAACATAAAAGATAGATAAAATATTTTTATTTGACTATTGCCTTTCCAATCCTATCTATTATTATTTATCAGGCAGTATAATTATTAATAACACTATAACATATAAGCAAAAAATTACTTTTTTAATTAAATTAATAATGTATAATTAAGAACATTTAAATTCTTTATTTTAAAAACCAATAGACAACTATCAAGTATTTAAAAATGAAATTACAAAAGACACAAGAAAACTTTATTTATATCAGCTATTTATTTTCCTAGCTTTGTTTTTCATATTTTTCGTTAATTTTTTCTTTACAGAACATTTGCAAATATTGGAGTCTTGAGTATATTAATGGGAGATTGTAAAGATATTAAATCATTTATGTGAGTACTGTGTAGACTTTCTTAGAATTATAAGACCTTTGATAAATATTGATGTTGTAGAGTCTTTTTCTATATTTTTATCTTTTGTATATTTAAAATAAAGATTTATTAAGGGCTATTAGAGCTTAATAAGAATATTATTTATAAAACTTACGGCTTCATTTATACAAGTTTTTTTTCAAGGATAAAGACCATATTGGTTGGAAACAGACGATAAAATTATTAATTAGCTATGTCTATAAACATACTCAACCATAGATCATTGACTATTAAATTTATACATCGTTTTTTGGTAGCTTGAGAAAATATTCGATTATGAATCCTACTTAGTTTAAAGTTTAGTAATCTCTATTATTTCTATTGTTTATTTTCTGCAAAAGCAAATTTATATACATTAATAAGTGATATGTTTTTTGTTCTTTTATATTATATCTAATGCTTTGCAAAAGTGGAGATTTTTAAAAGATAATTTAATACAAGTGTAGCTAATATAAAAATTAAGAAAGCCATCTTTTTTAACCAGATATTTTCTAATTTTGCTTATAGGTGTTTTTATTAAAGAAATAATTTTCTTGAATCTAAACAAAAGGCTTTCAATTTAAATCAACAAAAAAATAGTAAGATAAGAAGTAAAAATGTTTATAATAAAATCAAATATAATTTAATCATAAATCTTTGATGAATCTTATTAGCACTGAAAATATAACCAAATAAGAATAGCAGGGGTTTAATTTACTAGGCTTTGGATTTGGAATATATCTAGGACAAGTAATATAGATAATTAAATACTAGAAAAATAGGCTTAAATCTAAAATTGACTGGAAAGCCTATTTGACAGTCTCTATGATATTACTTATTTTTTTTTGTTTTAAAAACATACATCTTAAAAACTCAATTGTTACTAGGTCTTTCTGAATATAACTCAATAGCTATTTTTGGAGTAATAAATTTTATGGAGTACTTTTGTGTATTTGGAGTAACTCAAATGCTAAGCTTATTACACTCTAATATCTCTTTAAATTAAATATTATTTTATAATTTATTATGGAGGAAGATTTGTCAAGGCAGTGTAAATTCTATATTAAAAATGGATCCTGTAGATATGGTAATTAATGTACCAAAGAGCATAAAAGACCTGCTAGTAGTAAGACACTTCTTTTTGCACATTTTTACTAAAATAGTCCTTTAGAAATTTCTATGGCTGAGGGACAACCAATTCCTAATGAAAAAATTGAGGAAGTTATAGAGAGTTTAGAGCAATGGTATGCAGAGGTGTTTTTAGAAATAGCAAGATATGGAGAGATATAAGAGTTGCATATTTTGGACAATATTGGCGATCATTTACTTGGAAATGTTTTTGCTAAGTTTGTCTCGGAAAAAGATGCAGAAAATGTTATGAAGAACATATCAAGAAGAAGATATAGAAATTAGTTAGTCATGCCGGAGTTTTCTCCCTTAATTGATTTTGAAGAAGGATCTTGCGGCTAGTTTTATAGTGGTACTTGTTGAAGAGGTGGCAACTGTAATTTCTTACATATTAAAAATATTAATAAAGATTTATTAAGAGCGTTGTATGTAAAGATGTATAAAGACCATCCCGAATATTATGAAAAATATAAACTAAAAAAAGAGCAAAGAAAACAATCTAAAAATGATAAATAAATATATAGAGTTATTTTTTATAAAGAAATTTGGTTGAGAATATTTTATACTTCTTATCTATCATCTTAGTTTTTTTATTTTTACTTATCTTGATAATCTTTTATTTATTACTAATGGGTTTTAATCAGCAAGTTTGTTTTCTTTTATTTGATTATTTTATTCTTTCTTTAATGCTTACTCATTTCTTGGTTATTCTTTTTATAATTTTATACGTTACATATTTCTTTATTAATTTAGTTGAAATATTTCTCGGTTGATTTCTTAATAGCCATATTATAAAATGATTAATGATTAAAATTGGAGTATAAATTTATAGGATTAATTACTATTTTTTATTTTTGAATATTAAGCTTACTGCTACTTCTGTTTATTAGTCGCAATTTTGATTAGTTTTTACTGCTCTGTTTCGTTAATATTTTGTATGCTTTAAATATAAGGATCTTTCTTTTATTTATTTAGCTCATTTATAAATGATTAGGCTTAGTTTTCTTAAGTTTAAGGAATTCAAATATAATAACTTAATTGCTTATTATGATAGTGATCTAAATAAAGTAATCTTATTTGATAACATTTTAAATGATTTTGAAGCAATTTTTGAATTTTATGTCTTTTTTTATGTTTTAAACTAATATTAACATCTCTTAAGATTATTTAATAAAAAATCGAATTATTTATTTAATCAGTAGCTTATTATTCTATGTCATTTTGATTCTACTACTATTTTATATGATCCAAATAATCAATATATTTTTTAATACAGATATTTTTAATTTCTTTTTCGTTTATTTATTCATAAAATGTATTAATTGTTTACTGGTCAAATTATTTATTTAAAACTAAATATATAGCTTGTTATTTGTTTATTCACTTTGTTGTTATTAATTATATTTCTTTATTTTTAATAAAACTTTTCTTAATAATATCTATTTGTTCTTTTTATAATATACTTGCAGAAAACAATACGAGTGTCCTTTAATAAACATTTTGGTATTCTTATTTTAATAAATATGATTAATTTCATTCCTACTTATCATTTTATTAAGCATTTATATGATCATCTCGTAACTTAACCATATCCTCTGCTTTGTTTAATTTAACTTTATTTGATTATTTGATAGCTTTTATCAAATATCTGATTTTTTAGTCTTAATTATAAACCTAAAATTTATTAAATATATTCTAAAATTATTTGCATCACAAAAAATGTTTAGACTTTATATAACCATATTTGTGTTTTGCTATTTTTTTATTTAAATATTAATCAAAGGAAAGATTTTCAAAGCTAAAATAAAACTCAATTTAACTTTATAGCGTTGTAATAATATCTAAGCTTTATTTCTAAGTTTTTTCTTTTTATCAAACCATTTTTTAATATTATTATAATAAAATTTACTAATTAATGAAAAGAGCCAAATTTAAATCGTTAATTAATTTATATACTATTTATAATGTTTGAGGAAAACCCCGCTATAGTTATTGATAACGGCACAGGCATGATTAAAGCTGGCATTGCAGGAGATGAGGCTCCAAAGGCTTATTTTCCTTCTGTAGTTGGCTACGTAAAATACAATAAAATAATTGGTTCCGAGGGTAAAGACTGTTTAATTGGAGAAGACGCTATACAAAAAAAAGGACTTTTGCATTTAAAGTATCCATTAGAAAACGGTATTGTAAAAAATTGGGATGACATGGAGAAGATTTGGAGATATTGCTACTTTGATTAACTAAAAACGGACCCCGAGCAACATCCTGTCTTACTTACTGAAGCTGCCTTAAATCCAAAAAACAATAGAGAAAAGATGACAGAAATATTTTTTGAGGAATTTAAAGTTCCGGGATTTTTTGTGTTTACTTAGGCTGTATTAGCTTTATACTCTACAGGAAGAACTACTGGGGTTGTTTGTGACTCAGGAGACGGAGTCAGTCATATTGTGGTAGTTTACGATGGCTATTCTATCAAGCATGCAATTTAGAGAATGAATCTTGCTGGCTGAGACTTAACTGAGTACATGTAGAAACATTTATCAGAAGATGGATTTTCCTTTGAATCAACATCAGAAAAAGAAATAGCAAAAGACATTAAAGAAAAATGCTGCAGTGTAGCACTTGATTTTTAATAAGAAATGCAAGAGCTGCAAAAAAAGGATGCAAAATAAAAATAATATGAGCTGCCTGATGGAAGAGTAATTAATATAGGAGATGTTTGAATTTGAACACCAGAAGTTATGTTTAATCCACAGATGATAGGTCTTGATATTGATGGTATACATTAGTAGATTGTGAATAGCATTAATAAATCTGATATAGATCTAAAGTAGCAATTGTTTTAAAACATAACCTTGTCAGGAGGAAGTACAATGTTTCCAAATTATTAAGAGAGACTACAGAAGGAAATATAAAAAATAATACCTAGTCATATGGAGTTAAAGATCATTGCTCCTAGTGAACGAAAATTCTCAATTTGGATAGGTGGATCTGTATTATCAACTCTAGCTACATTTTAGAGTAACTGGATAACCAAAGAAGAGTATAACGAACACGGTCCTTCTTTGGTGCACAGAAAATGTTATTAATTATAATATAAAATTATGTTTTTAAATTAAAAGATTTTAATATCATTTCTAATATTATTTATATCAAAAATTATAAATAACACTGTATGACCAGAATGTATCTATGTTTAGCAATAGCTTAACATTATTCATTAAAGTTCCAAAGGTGCTAATATTAATATTGATATAGAGAATTAGTTTAAGAACTTAATAGAGCATAATTTTAATTAGATAACTAAGTTTAATTATAACAGTTATATTTAATTTTTAAATAATACAAGAAAAGAGTTTTTATAAGAATCATTTAATTTAGCAACAGATTTTCTATGAAGAAAAGGTTATTAAGAAGCTTAAACCAAGTTGAGATTATTTGGGCAATTTTTTACTTTGTTTTTGAATAAGTTTAATTAATAATTTGTAAAAAATTTATACCAAGAAATCAGTACTAGCTTTAATAGAGTCTATGCTAATTAGCCAATAGATTATATCATTAAATTTATATAACAGACAAACAATGATCTATGATATTAAAAATTAAGTTTACTCAACACCATATTTAATAATGAAGAGCAAAGAAATATAATTTACAGCTATTTACTGGACTATAAACTAATAATATCATTTCAAAAAATCATAGCTAAATTTGTAGCCAAAGACATTGAAAATTTGAGTTCTTGTTTATAAGAAATAAATATACAAAGTATTAAAAATTTGTTATAGTATAAATAGGAGAAAAAATTATAGCAAATTTTGGTAACCAAAATAGCACCTGTAAGATTACCTTTTTAAAATATATCACATAAGTTAAGCAACATAAAACAAGTTTAATAATATATTAAATCGATAAATTAGTAATACAAGAGCCCAAAAATGTATTTGTTCCCAGTTTCATATCCATAAAAGAAAATAATAGACATTAGTGATATGTAAAGTGTTCTAAAAGTAATGCCTTTAAAAAATATCTAAGCTCCATATTCTTTATATAATTTAGTTAGCATTTAAAAATATCCATTCTAAAGACTATTTCACGAGGTCATTATATTAGTCTTTATTACATCTAAAGGATTTGTTAAAACAGCTGCTATGAAACCTGATACAAAGCCTATATAAATGCTTTGCTTATAATCCAGAAATCCATTTTTTTAATTCTTGATAAATTTATGTTTCAAATACTCGTAAATAGACATTTAAAACATACTAAAAGGAACATCTCAAATGAGTAATGAGCCAAATCCTTTGAAATAGCCTCACCACCCATTTTGAATATATATTTGTCTTATCATATTATTAATTGATTTCTAGTTTTTGACCTAGATTTATTATTTCATTAGTTCAAAGGGCTGAATTGCAACTGCATGAATTACCTCTGCAATAACTCCTCCTATTAATCCTAATGTAAATTTATGTTCCTTTTAACATTACGTTATACTTATTCTAAGAAATGTGATTAAACAAATGCTTGCTAAACTCATAGCCTATAAAATACAATCCACAACCTGGCCCAGCTATAAATGTCTATATAGTAAATCCATTATATAACTCCTTAAGTTTTATTCTTTATGTCAATTTATCAGTACTCTTGTAATTTTACTTACAGAAATGTTTTCATAGTATCTAATGGATAAAATAATATATCTACGAAAATTCCTGCCATAGCTCCAGAAATACCATTAATATAGAGCTTACTGACAATATCTAATTTCTCCATTTTAATTTATATGAAATTCTAAAATTTAGATTTTATATATCTAAAGTAAGGGAAATTTAAATTATCTATGATTAAAGCTTAATCTTAGTGTAAAGACTTTTTTTATACAAATATAAACTAATAAAAGTTCTTAATTTATAGTTAAAAAAACTACAACTAAGAAATATATTTAGATGATGGATTGAGTTTATATGGAAAACAGACAGCGAAATCCGATAAAAACAAAAATACAGTTGAGAATTTCGAAAAGACTAATTTGAAATTTAAAGCGAATTTTGATGTTAAAGATTCAAGCTTTTAAGTTCTTAAATTTCAATAAAATGAAGATGGAAGCTTAACTATATTCATCGAATGGCACCCCCGATAATAAAACTCAAAGTCTCAGTTTTATTTACTAAATAGTAAATATTTATCTAATAAAGCTAAGAAATAAATAATTAATATTTATGAAAAATAAATTCGTTTTGAAAGCATTTAATTAATTAAATCTCTTTATTCACATTTCATTATTAATTAATAATAAATCTAATTTTTATAATTATTTTATAATTCAAATGCTAAGATTTTGATATTCTGCTTTGAGGGATTAAATTTACAATGTTTTAAAATAATAATTTCCTCAGGCATATTTAAAAGTGGAAGAGGTTTAAAACAAGCTAAGCACTTAAAATTAAAAACTAAATCTCAAAATATTTATAGAAGATGATTATTTTATAAATTCTAGTTAAATTTATAGACATAAAAAAATTTACTCTGTGATAAAAAATGTAGACAATTTTGAATAAGTACACTCTATTTAAATGGATATTTAAGAAGCTAAAAAAGATTTAAAACAATCAGCTTAAAAAATAATTAATATAAATAATAATTAATTATAGAATTTTAATGATCA
>ERZ724506.267-NODE-267-length-19317-cov-9.231284_pt1 | contig 19317 bp, 6 predicted proteins | sample MGYA00376039_ERZ724506 | MGnify/ENA primary metagenome ERZ724506 (study PRJEB28724, sample SAMN07190887) | wastewater metagenome | isolation source: effluent of sewage treatment plant in Hong Hong | place: USA: Christiansburg, Virginia | collected 2016-03-01 ... | reverse complement strand
CCCCAAACCCCAAACCCCAAACCCCGTATTAATTATTTATTTTTTTTAAATTATAACGATAAAAATGAAATAAATAGTCTTATTAATTTTAATGGGATGATTTTTAGTTGTAAACTTTTGAGCTAAATAAGAATATTTTGATAAGAGAAAATACAATTGATTAACAGAGATGAAGTTATAATAAAAATAAAACTATTTTTATGAGGTAAAAATTTAGTATAAAAAATAATAAAAATAAGATCAAAAATAATTACTTACTGAATAGCAATAAAAAAAACCAAGAAAATTACCATTTGGTATAGATAATCTTGATTCTTTTAGTGGTGCTTATGGTGATCTATAAAGTGATGCTTTAACAGCTCCATCTTCTGGCGATAAATATCCTTTAGGTTCTTTTTAATCAAAATCTTCTCCAAGTAAATCAGATAGTAATTTAACAATAATTGATATACCTATTCCTCAGAATGATTATGTTGAAGAGGACATCGTTCATGTGTTTCCACATCCTTTGAACTATTCCTAAACAAACGCATACTATAACCAATATAATCAATACTACCCGCCTTAACAATACTAATATCCTACTGAGTATCCATATTACTAAGGTCCATCTTATATTGAGTATCCAACAGCAAAGATAATATATAACTAAGTTTTAAGATATTTATATTTATAAACATTTATGAAAATTCCAGTTTTTTAATTGGTTGTTTTTAATCATAAAGAAAATGAGCTTAATTGATTCTAGCTGGACTCTGTAGGCTTCTTCTAGTTTGTCAACAACAAGTTGAAGTTAATAAAAAATTTGCTTGAAGTGAATTAAAATGAGTATTATTTTGAAATTATCCAAGATTGTGATTTGTTTTATGTCATACAAAGAAACTATATAGAGTAAATAAGAAACAAATGAATTTATTATAAAGACTTCTTTGACAATCTTCTTGGCTTGAAACTCAATAGCTATTCATGGAAACTGTCACCAGGAGACATGATAAAGATAAAGAACAAAATATTTTTAGTTGGAGGATTCTAATATGATAATGATATAGATATTATTAGATACTAAGAGGTTGAGAATACCTCATAGCTAACCGAGCTGAATAAATAGTCTTTTTTCTAAGATGCTGTTTTATGAGCCGAAGAATGTTATATATGTTCTAAGAATACTGGAAGTCTTTTCTCAGCATGTGACTGTTCTTATGTACATCATGAGTGTATGAAGAAGAAATATTAGTCTTAAGGAAAAGTGAGAATTGTTTAAAAGACTATTGAGCTTACCATTAAGAACTATTTTTGCAAAAAATGTTCGAAATTTTATTCTTGGTAATCAAAGTCAAGTAGTCAAAGAAAATTATTGATATCCAAACCAGAAGAAGCTCCATAAGACAACTATCTTATACTTGTTTAGTATAGTTTCCTTAATGAGAATAACAATGCTATTATTTTGTATTTCTTAGATCTTTCTAAGAGACATTTGTAGTTTCTAGAGCTGTTTAATGTCAAGACTTGCATACTGCCAAATAATGTCAAAGTACCTACAATTATTACTAAGCATAAAAGTGCTTTGATTTATTCTTTTAATCAGAAGCAATTTGATTTTAAGGAGTCGAAGACCATACAGTTTTCTTTAAACGGGTTTCATATAGATTTTCAAGCCATAGACTAAATAAGCTAAAATTCATTACTTTTTATACATTGATTGTTATAATGTAAGAGGGCGGGTTCGATAAAACAAGGTTCTGATAGAACAAACAATCCAGTGATGTTAAACAGCCCAAGGAGACTTTGGTGCCAATATTTAACAAGTGGATTCTAGAGAATATAAACACTTAAGAAGATGACACTGTGAAAATTGATGGACAAATGTGCACACGATTTGTCACGGTAGGATAGATTATCGACCACACGATTCATAATAACTAATTTATTTTAAACATTGACGATGGAACAGAATGTATCAAAATAATGAGCCTAAAAGTTTTTAACTAAGAGAAACCTAAAAGCTTAGAAAAAATTGATATCGATAATTGCCCATATGTTTAAGTTGTCTATGAGCTTAATATTTGATAGAAAGAGAATAAGCAAATGGTCATCTTTCATGGCATACATTTCAAAGAGGTTTTTGATCACAATTAAATAAGCTTTCATTTACTAAGCTGTATTAAAGCCAAATAAGAAAGGCTTAAAAATAGTCCTTCTAAAATGAATATATCTATTGGAGACTATTAGGGGCCTCTGAGAGCAGATGTAAACTAGCTACAACAGCCAGAAATTTAAAAAGCAATTTGAATACTATAGAACCTTAAATAAGAGGGATTTTGATGTGTTTCAAAAGACGCTCTTTTAAAATGACTTTAGATTGGTGAAATTAGACCTGATTTAATTTAGAGTATTTTTAAAAGTATATTAGATCAAAGGTATATTAATCCAATACCTTCTCTAGAGGATGAATTTACTATTTTAGTGTAAGTGTTTTTATTTGTTATAATTTATATAATTTTTTTTAAGTTTTTATAAATTCTAAATTTATTTTGTAACCAATATTATATTCTCTATATAAGTTATATAATTTAAGCTTTTAATTCTTATATCCTTGTTGAAATTCAAAAAAATCTATTAACAGCTTTAATAGAACTAATAAATCTAAAATATATTCTTAATTAAGTTTAGTGTAAATCAATATAGCATGCATAAAAATGTTCAAAAGCAGAAAGGCATAAAAAATATTTTAATTTGTCAGCTTTTTTAAATATTGTTACGTTATTTAATAAAATGAAGTAATAATTGTTAGTAAAGTAAATCAAATATGATATAAACGATAATTCTTTTTATTTTCTTATTTTTCCTAAATTTTTTATTTTTAATTAAATTTAAATATACTCTATTTCTAAAATTCAAATAAATGTCTAAGGATAACTTCTTAATAAATTTTATCGTGAAATTCTAAAGGCTATTTTAATAATTTAAAATTATTTATTTGCAAAATAGGCTAGAATTAAAATTTCTGAAATCATAAAAATTATAATTCAATAATGAATAGAAAATATGAAATCGGCTCTTTTAAATTTGCTATTTCCGGAAATGGAAGTCAATTAATACTTGAACATTTATGCAAGTATTTTAAATAAGATTATATTCAAAGTGCAACATAGAACCATAATAAGATACAAGAACATTATTATTAAATTCTAAGATAAAATAAATCTAATAATAGTAAATAAAATATTGAAGATTTTTCCTCTTCTTTCATGTAGAATTATAAGAGATTATTTGTTGAGGGCCAAGGTCTAAGATTTCCAATATTTATAGGAAGAGACTCTGTTTTCAATTTAATTCTTACCCCTATTTATGACAGTATTTTTGATTCAAATATTAATTTTGTTTTTTGCAACGAATCCTGACTTCTTTTACACACATAATAACTTGAAACAAAAGATGACATTTAGAAAGCTATTAATTTTTACTAGGCGTTTAATAGCTCTAAAAACCAAATGGAGACAAAATATTATGTACTAAGATCCTTATTAAAAAACAAAAGTTTTTAAGAGTAATTTTCTTTAACTTTTTTTGAGAATAATGATGAAGAATAGGATCATCTGGCATCAAAGATAGGTGTGGTCTTAGTACTAATGACAAAGTCAACTGATAAAGCTTACTTGGAAAGCTTAATTGATTTTTAACAACTTAAGGAAGAGTAAATACAGTTTATCATTTTTGATATCAATAATAAGCTTGAGGGACTAATAAACATTATTACTTATTTAGTTCAAACTGTTTATTAAATAGATGATGTTAATTATATTAAGAAATGTTTAAGAGATTTTTTTAATCTTTTAGAAAAGAAAAAAATCAGCTAATAATTTTAATCTAAATAAAAATTTTATATTTATTCTTATTATGTTTTTTTATATATTTAATTATTTTTATAATGACTCAAGAGTGCTGCATGATAATTGTTGATAATAGCGAAAGTTCAAGAAATGGAGACTGTTTACCAAATAGATACTAAGCTTAAATAGAGACTGTTAATAGCATAGTAAGATCTAAGTTCAATTAAAATCCTTAAAACACTGTTGGACTTATGACAATGGGAGGAACATAGTGTTAGGTACTTACCACACCAGTTAACAACAGCAGTCAAATCTACTCAAAATACAACCAAATACAAATAGGAGGAAAAAATCATTTTTCTAATGCACTTTAAGTAGCATAGCTGGTCCTTAAGCACAGACTTGAGAAAAAATAAGTCGAAAGAATAATCGTTCTTGTAGCCTCAGATATACAAGATAATGAAAGTAGTTTAATATAGCTTATAAAGAGCTTCAAAAAAAGTCAAATAAATCTTGACATTATAAACATTTGTTCAGAGCAAAATCAAAGAATACTTTAGCAAATGAATGAGATAATAAATGTTGATAATGAGAGTACGTTAGTTAATTATTAGGCAGGACCTGTTCTTTTACATAGCCAAGTATAAAGTTCTGCTATTTTGACTAAATAAGGTCAGTAAGGTATGGTCGTTGAGGCACAAGATGAGTATATGGATGAGGAGCTACAGATGATCCTCAGAATATCCTTGGAAGAAGAGCAAAAAAGAATATAGTAGCAATAAGAAAAAGAGATGTAGGAGAAGATCCAGAAACAATAATAAACATAAGTAAATAATGAGACGAGTTCTGACTAATAGAAACTAGATTAAATAATTTAGGATTAGTAGAGAAACTCACAAAAGCAAGAAATGCTTAAGGATCCATAAGTTCTAAAAGAAATCATGAAGGATCTTGATTTAGAAAAAAATAACGAGGAATAAAAAGGAAGAGACAATGACAAAAAGAATACATGATAATAAGCTTAATAATATTTATGATTTTATTTATATTAATGATACACCCTTTATAGAGCCTGAGAATAATGAAAAATAATTAAAGAAAAGATTCAAAAATAATATGCATAGGTTTAGAAGGGGTAGGAAAAAGTCACTTACTGGAAAGCTTAAAAGAAATAAAAGTTCATTAAATAAATCCTACACAAGGATTCAATATAGTAAACATTTAGACTGATAATTAGACTGCATAGATTTATGACTTTGGAGGTGAGAAATAGTTTAGATTTTTGTGGGATTCTGACAGCATAATATTTCACGGAATTATTTATGTCTTTGATTTTAGTTAAGAAAATAGAAGAGAAGAAAATAAGAAAGAAATAAATAGTATTCTTAGTAATTAATCTCTTAAAGATATTCCAATAGCTTTTGTACATTATTCAAAAAATAACTAATAAAACAATAATATAAATTAGTTCAAGAAAGAAATTATTTAATACTTCTAAATAGATCGAATTTTTCAAAGAGAGTGTTTTTTTTGTATATTAGACAAAGATCTTAGCTTGTTTTGAATTTCCTTGGCCTGGCTACTTTTAAAAATGTAAGTAAGTAAATAATATATTTAAATTATTATATAATTGCAAGCTGATATTGTAATAACCTTTAAGACTATTATAGTTTCAAAACAGGATAATATGGAACCAAAGAATCTTAGCAGCCAACATAAAGGATATTATAAAATTTCCAATATACTTCTCAAACTTTTTTAGCCGCATGAAAAAGACCTTGGTAAACAAATAGACTCATTTCTCCAGGACCTATTATGGTTCTCAGATTCTCAAAGCATTCATAAACAGCTATCTAAATATGAGTAGATAATTCAAACACATTACTGTGAACAAAGTTGTATAAATGAATGAGTATATCATCCTTATTTTTGCCATATAATCCAAAGGATAGATTTCTTAGACACTAAGAAGCTATTTGTCTATGTATAAGATCTTAGGAGACTAAAGCATGTTATAGTAGTCCAACCAGAGACTCAATATAATCTACAGAACTCGGTCCTATGTATTCAAAAATAAAACTAATTGTTTTTAATACAGCATTTTGTACATGGGTCAACGGAACTCTATATTCATTCATTAAAGCTGGAAAAACTGTAAATGGTCCACAAGAGTCAGCTATTACTGCCATGGCTATGCTTGTGCATATTCTGCTAGATCTCTCCTAAACTTTGAGATTGTTAATGAGTGTTAATAGAATATCTGATGGACCAATAGATCAGGCAATATTTCCAAAGGCTTTTATAGCTTGATTTTTTATCATTTTATTTTTTGTGTTGAAAAAATCCAAAAGATCCATTGATATTCATACCCATTCTTAAGCAGGTATTTGGTTTTCTTTATCAATAAGTTTTTAAGAAATTAGTTATATTGCCTTAACTAGTTGTAGTTAAACCTCTTGATTTCTGTTCTTTAGAATTGGGGTTAGGTTTGGCAGTAAAATCTCTATTGAGGGTTGAAGCTGATCGATATCTATATATACAACCACCTAATTTATTGCTTATAAAATGGACTGTAATACTGAAGGATACTCCTCATTTAGAGACTCATATAGTAACTAAGAGATTTTTTTAAGAATTTAAAACTATTCGCAGCTATGAAAAATTTTAATCAATTTTGCAATAATTTCAAAATTAAGTTTTCTTTAATTGGGTTCGGCAGTCTTTAATTTTATCGTAAAGTTAATGAAGATCTGAGGCAAATATTTTTAACACAAAGGTCCAAATAATTAGAATATTTAGACTAAGTCATTTAGTATCTTGTAGTGATATTCTTGGTTGTTTTAGAAAACAGCAAAAAAACAAGCATCTAATAAAAGGTCTTAAATTTATTCATTTAGATCATATATAGATTTGTTTTGCAAAACTAAGGAAATTGTTCAAAGAGAAACATGTCTGTGTATTGGACAGTCTTTTTTTATATTTGGAATAATTTCTATAATAAAATCTTTTGCGTCAAAATATCAGCTAAGCTCAACGGTTGCTTCAATGAGTCTTAATCATAATGCTTTTTTTAATATAGTATTTTCTGTCCAGAAATTTTTCCAAAATATTTAAATAATTTTATCTTCTAAAATTTCTTTTTAAATTTTATTTGTCTTAATCAAATTTATAAGTGTCTTTAGAATGACTTTTTAAACATCATCTTATTTTACATTTAGATTATCTATAACTATATTGACAATCATGTTGACTAGATTTTGTTAATTTTGATCTTAATATATTGGTACTAATGCTGAAAGAGTCTTAAGACTTGCTAAGAATAGTTTATCTTTATTTGATTGTACATTTTTCCATAAGTCCTTAACTACAGTATCATATTCTTGTTCTCCATATGGAGATGTTGACTCAGCCAGAATTTATAAACAATTTGTTGCTGCTACCTTGTTTATTAGTAGCTCATCAAATAATAATGGCTGAAGCATCTCTATCAATGTTTTAAGATGCCTAGTTATTCCTTTAGCCATTTGCTTTATTGTATAGTAAATAGTTCTTAGGCCAGTATTTCTTATAAGAGGAGATTTTTGAGTCTTTAATACAGCTTTTAAAAATGGAGCTATTTTATCAAAGGATAAAGAAATTGAGCATATCGCAAAAGTCATTCCAATATTTTCTCATATTTAGGAATCACTACTATCTAAATTAGATCTCATTGCCTATATAATCTCAGATACCCCAACAGCTTTTGCCAAGCAAGAGACTATTTCTCAAGCCTCAAGTCTGATAAGAAAATTTTCATTATTTATTATAGGTTAAATCAGGCCTAATATTTTCTAAGTATATGGTTTGATTTCTTCCGGAAATCTTTATATAATTTTTTCTAAAGTCTTTACCATATAATGACTTTCAACAGGATTAGTATTTTAATCCAGAAGTATTGACATAATCTTCAGCATAATAAAAGAAACATCTTGCTACTAAATATTGTAATTGATTTTAACAAAGGCTTCTTTCCTAAGCTCAGGGGTTCCATTTTTTATTTACACAATTATCAATAAAAGTTATTTTTCTCATTTTTCCAGTTTTGATAGTTTTGAGTCATCTTCTTGAGCAAGGAGATTAAAATATCATAGATCATTTTGTGTCATCGAAGGAATGACTTCATTTTGATATTTTCCCTCAGGAATAATATAGACTTATTCTTCAGGAAAATTTTCATTATCTTATTCCTGTTGCTATCACATGATAGTATGTTAGGTCTGTTTGTAACCTTTTGGGGGTTTAAGAATCTCAAAATCCTCTTCATTAAAAATAAGATCTAAAAATCTATCCTGAATATCAATTTGTTATTAAATTGTCATTTTATTTTGTTATTATTCATCCTTCTATAACATAATACTATGCGATAATATTTCTGTGTCTATTTATTCTTCCTTTTCTTCATCCCACTTCTCTTTTATATTATCCAGTTTATATTTGTTTCCAATTCAGATTAATCAGTCTTATTTAATTTAGATACTTTAGTCTGATTTCTTATCTTTTTTTCAAAATCAGCTACTCTTTAGCGAGTCTCTTAGCTCCTCTTATCTTCCTTAATTGATTATACTTTGTAGCTTCCTTATTTAATCTTCTTCTTAAACTTACTATTCATAAGTGGTGCTTTCAATTCCTCTCTTTTCCATTATAAATAACTTTAAAATTATAAATATTAAATTCTTATTAATTTTATAAACCGCATCATGACTACTATTCAAGATCTTACTAAGACCGAAAGAGATATTTTGAGACTTATCCACTCCAAATGCCACATTGGATCAAAGAACTACAATACTCATATGAAGAGATTCATTAGTCATTTCGCTAGAGATGGAACTAGTATTTTTGATGTTGCTCAAACTTATTAGAAAATTAAACTTGCTGCCAGAGTCATTGCTGGTATCCCAGAGATAGCTGATGTCTATGCTATATCTTCCAGAAACTCTGGTCAAAGAGCCGTTATGAAGTTCTCAAAGTTTACTGGATGCTCTGTTAATAACTCAGCCAAATGGACTCCAGGTTCTTTAACCAACTATGAGACCAAGTAATACAAGGAACCAAAGCTTATTTTGGTTGCTGACCCACATGCTGATTTCAAAGCTATTAAAGAGTCCTCATATGTTAATGTTCCTGTCATAGCTCTTTGTGACTCTCATCATTCATTAAAGTTCGTAGACATTGCTATCCCATGTAACACCTCTAACACTCATTCTATTTCTATGATTTTCTGGATGTTGGCCAGAGAGGTCTGTGTTTTGCAAGGAAAATTAGATTAGAATGATGACGAATGGTCATCTGTTAAAGATGCTTTAGTTGATTTGTTCTATTACTAGGAGCCAAAAACAGACAGATTCTTTACTAGAGAGAAGAAACAAGAGGCTGTTTAGGAGATGGATATTGAGGAAGCTGAAGAAGAATAAGAAGGTGAGGAAGATAAATAAGAATAAGAAGAGGTTGAGCAAGCTCAAAAATAATGATAAAAATTATATAGTATTTTATTGTTTAAATTTTATTATTTTTTAATAAAATAAACCTATTTAAATATATATATATTCTCTAATAGGATTTAACACTCTCTGGCATAATCTTCATATTATATCCTTATTTGTTTATTGTAGACATTGAAGTTAATTTTTCTATTTTATTAATTTAATAATCCTGGTATTATAATGGCAAAGTTCTATTGTGAATACTGCGGAGTTTACTTGTCATAGTCTAGTCCTAAAGGAAGAAAGCAGCACCTTACTGGATGAAAGCATGTCATTAATAAGGTTGATTACTATAGCAAATTATTATTGGATGCCTAGAGAGAAAAGTAGTTCAAAATTGCTCAAGAATTTAATTGCAGAAATATAGCAACGCTTTCTAGAACCAAATTCCAAGCTTAGTTAGCTGAGGATCTCAAAGAGTATAATTTTTTAAAAAGCAGTCTTGATTAATAATAAATTTAAAAAATTATGTATTGAGATGTGATTGACCTGAAACTATGTTTACAAGTCACCCGTCCCCATTTTATATGCGATAAATGATGAACAGCTTCTTTCGAACCTGCCTTCGACATATCCATATAATTTCATAATGATATTTGCCAATTGATTTCTTTATATAATTTAATGGTTTTTAATATAAATTGATTAAAACCCATTTTTGATTTGGCTTTCTTAAATCTTAAGCAGATTCATGAGCAGGTGTATTTTCTGTTCCTGCATCTATACAGTCTATTTTAAACTCTCTATTTACTTAGCTTAAGACTCAATAAATTTTTAGCTCTCACTTACGGCATGATTATTTCTGTTCTCTTTAAGAATTGATTTTTTGATAACAACATTAGCCTTACTCATACCTAAATGCTATGATTTATTAGTATCTATTTTACTTTATTCATTTATTACTTGGCAGTAATTTTGAGACTCATTATTCTCTAACTGTCTAACGACTTCTCCATTATTTTTTTCTAATTATTTCTTTATTTAATAGAGGACTCTCTCAATGAGACTCTCTTCTTATTTAACTAGCCTTTCTATAATATCCTATGATAATTTAATGCCAATTTTCCCCAGCAAAATTCAACCTAATATTTACCAGTTTTATTTCTTCTTATCATAAGAGCAAAAGCTCTATAGCTAAACTTAACTCATTTGTTTCTAGAAATAATTTCTTAGTATCTCTTGTAGTAAAACACCATCAGAGAAATCCCTTTATATGAGTGTCTTCTTGTGACTGAGCTCAAATTTATCTACCCAAGAATAGACCTCATTTTTCTGCTCTTAACTAATTTATTTTTCCATTTTTTAAAAGTTATATTAAATAAAATATTATTTTATAAACGATGAAATATCTTGCTTCATACATTTTGTTGTCACTCGCCGGAAAGGAAAACCCAACAGAAAAGGATCTCTTGGCCGTCCTCAGCAACATCGGAGCCGAAGGAAAAGAAGAGGCTGCCAAATAGGTAGTCAGCCAACTATCTGGAAAGAATATTGTTGAGCTATGCAAATAAGGATAAAGCAAAATTAGCAGCATGAGTGTCTCAGCTGCCCCTGCTGCTTAGGCAAATGCTGGTGCTGCCAAATAAGAAGCTAAAGTTGAGGAAAAAGCCAAGACTGTTGAAGAAGAAGAGGATGTTGATATTGGTGATTTATTCGGCTAAAAAATTTGATATTATTATTTTTTCTTATTATTTATTAATGTTTGAAAAATAACTGATTTTATTTTCTTTAATATATAAAGTTTTTTAGTTCAATGAGTGCAAATAAGAAATAATGGGCAGTTTCTTTGGCTAGTATTTTTAATAACCAGTTGTTCAAATAGACCAAAATCTATGTGGGAAAATTGTCAATTCCTGCTGCAGTATTGACTACCAAAAAAAATTCATTCATGAATGGGATACTAAGTAATATAGAGCAATAGCAATTTACTCTTAGAAAATAAAAAGAGTTCTGGATATTGGCTAGTCATTTAGAGAATTTGTCCTGAAATAAAAAATAAATTTTAAGGATTTTTATGTTGATAAGAAAGTCATGATAAAAGGATATGTGAGAACTTGCTGAGAGAGAAATGACTTGTGCAAGCCTAAGGAGGTTAATTGAGAAGTTATAAGAAGAGTTTTTGATTTCTGGAAGTATATAAGAGTTATCATAATATGATATTGATTTCTTTAATGCAAAGTAAAAAATTTATTTAAATAAAAATGATACATTTAAAAAGCCTTTATTAATATAAATGATATTAAGAAGAGCTTGGTATGTTTATGATGCGATGCCGATTTATAGATGTAGTTTAAAGTCAAAAGAAAATAATTATAAATATCAACTCATTTCTGCAAAGACTTGCTTATGAATTATGGAAAATTCTACAGCTTAATTTATGTTGATTTTTACTAGTACTTAAACTTAATTAGAAACTTCATGAATTTAAACAAAGACTTTTTTTATGTATTAAAAAATTATATTTGGTCTAGAATTTATCTATATTAAAATAAAAAAAGAAATAGCTTTATTTGATGTTGATAAGGAGCATATAAATATTATCAAAAAGACTGTCAAAAATTCTGCTCTTAATTTAATTTTACTGAATTGGACGAAGACTTTGGATTTAATACAGAATTCTTTAAAACACAGGTGAACGAAATTATTTCTTATATGTGATGAAGAAATTTCAGAGTTATAAATATATAGCCAAAATTTCAATGAAAATTATTGTCTTAAGAAAATCTGGAAAAATATCGTAAAATTATCTGAGACCTAAAATAAAAAGAGAGTAATACTGACCGACTCTCAATATCTTACTATGCTAATGAGAGCTCAAACTCTGTTCTAAAAAATATGAAATTAGTATATAAAAAAAGAGCCCACTTTAATCCATTTTAAATTGTTAGTTAAATAAATTACATAAAGAGCTTTTCATTTAACAATTATTTAGAGAACTAGAAATTTAAATTAAGAAATATAAACACATAGAAATTCAATCAAGAACTTGTTATAGCCTGAAACACCAAAAACTTTAATTTTTTTGTTTAGAAAAAACTCAATTCATAATCTAATATATAAATAACATATAATGAAACCAGTTAACGAATACCATTACCTGCTAAAGGTGCTTGTGGTTGGCGACAGTGGTGTTGGCAAAACCTGCTTAATATAGAGATACTGCAAGGATGAGTTCTTCACAAACTACTTAAGTACAATAGCAATAGACTTCAAACTTAAGAGACTAAAACTCAATGAACACAATGTTGTTCTATAGCTCTGGGATACTGCTGGCTAAGAGAAGTTTTTCACTTTAACAAAATCATTCTTTGCTAATTCCGATGGAATAATTGTGTGTTATTCAATTGATGATATTTAGTCTTTTAATAATGTCAAAAGATGGATATAATAAATAAAGGAAATTGCCTCAGATGATGTTAAGATAATTTTGGTTGGCAACAAAAGTGATCTAGAATCAGATAGAAAAATAACAACTAAATAAGGTATGTATTTAGCTGAAGAATATGAGATAGCTTTTTATGAGTGCTCATCAAAAACTTCAGAAGGAGTGGATGAGATTTTTGCATTCATGAGTCTCTCCTTATATTAGAAAGCTAAAATTAAATAGAAAGAGGATAAGAAAGAGCAATTGAATTTAAAACCTTTAAAGACAAAAAAATGCTGTAAATAAAATTTATATTTATTTATTAATCAAATAAAAATGACTAATATCTTGTAAAAATTATCTCAATTAAAGAACTATTAATTAGAAACTCTAAATGTCTCTTTTTCCCCATGATGTTATTTAGCATTGTATCTTGTTTGTTAAAATAAATTAGAGTTCTTATAAGTGTTGTATTATGAAGCTACTGTAGTATATTTTGCCTCATTTACTCTATTTCTTAGTATTGTTGGGATTTTGTTTGAAGCAGCTATCCTTTAACAAGAAGGGCGCTTTCATAAGGTGCATAGTCATCTTCTAATGCACCTATTAAAATTGTATTTTTAAAATTCTGAAAAGTTGTATTTTAAGATAGCTAATATATGTAAGTGTTTTCTAATTTTTTATTGTCTTTTAATGCCAGTTCATTCAGCAAAGAATCAGCTTTTTTGAAATAAGTTAATACAGAAACTCCTAAGCTGAAAATTCTGTTTGAGTTAAGATAAATTCCTAAATGAGGAGAGGCTAAAGATATGTATGTTTTAAAAGTAACATTCTTTAAATCTAAAAATGTCAAACAAGCTCTACTTATTAGACCTCCTAAGCTGAAAGAAATAAATGATACTTGATTTATTTTAGAGTTATTTTGGAGATAATTATTGATTTCATCAGCAGCAGCCTTTCCTAGAGTCTATATTGAAGACTCCATCATGTCACTATAAGAGCTTAGTGCATTAATTAAAATATGTTTGTTTTGAAATTTTAAATAATTTTTAACATAATCAAAATCATATTTGCTTCCTCCATAGCCATGAAATAAAAATACACAGTGTCTTTTAATAGGGTTTTTATTTGGAATAATTTTATGGGTTTAATGATTAATATACTCTCGTATATAGCCAATTGAGGTTATTTCCTAGTGAAGTTATTGATTGATAAAAAAGCTTATAATTGGGTACTCTAGAGGAAGCTATATATAGAGCTCTTCTAGTCTAAAAACAACATCTGATTACTTAATGCTTTATTATTTGGAGATAATAAGCTGATTGACAATTTAATTCCTAAACTATTAATTATCTTTGTTTAGTTTTTACTTGGCATGGAAACTAGATAAATTTTCATATAATAAAGGAATAATTTTACTCTTAAGCTCATTAAGTAAAAGATGTATTTATTTTTCTGAGACAAGATTTTAAATTTTTGTGTCATCAAATGATTTGGTTTTTTTGAACAAAATATGTTGATTGCCTTTTTAAATAGTAATTTACTTAGGATCCTTTTTGTTTCTAAGAATTTCAATAAATCCACTAAGCTGTTGCGTATTAAGTAAAATTTAGGAATATAGCTCTAAGATATCTTTGGGTCCTACATTAAGATTTAATTATTTTAATTGTTCATTTTAGTTGTTGCTGATGCTTGATTGGCTTTATACTTATTGGATATTTATTTGGTTTTTTATCATCTTAACGCTTTTTAAAAACAAAATAGAGTGTACATTAAAATGAAAGAAATAATTCTCTTTAAACTAAGCATCAAAGCTTTACATAAAACATTAGCCGTTATAGCTGAGTATATAACACTATTTTTAGATAGCATTTATTTGTCCTATTTATGAGTTGTTATCTAATAAAGAGAATTATAGAACTAAAATTTGGTTTTTTTAAAGCTAATTATTCTCGTATAAATGCCAAGAAAAATAGTATTCGTTATTGCAATGTGATAATAAGCAAGGGGTAAAATCAACTGGTAACAAAAATGAGTGTTCTAATTTCACTACCTTTAAGGATTAATTGTTTTCAGAGGTTAAACTATTACCACTGTTTTCAGACTATTATTGTACTCAGTATTTATTCGTTTTTAAAATTTATTGAGGATTATTAGTATTATCGTTATCTTTTATCTAAGCTTCTATCTGTAAATAGTGATAGCCGTATAGATCTGTATTTTAAATATGGAAATCTTGTAGCTTAAGTAAAAGTTCTTTTTTAATAAGTATACTTTTCATTATATAGATATTATAATTAAATTATAATCATAATCATGCTTAATTAGGAGGAAAATGAGAACATAAAACAAAATATATATCATTTTTTAATTGATTATTAAGAACTAAGGAGTCTTGCTATAGAGACATTTGAGAATATTGATAACTTCTAAGCAGGGTATATATTGTTGTTTTAAGTTCAATAATTTATAAAAACTTTTCTAAATTAAATAAATTAACCTGATTTATTGTCAAATGTTTAAATATAGAATATATATAATAGTTGTGTTAAAGAATAGGAATAGAAAATGAATGTAGAAGGATTTATATTATTTATTTAAGTGTTTCTAGAAGTACTATATGAATTATATGATTATAAAAAACCTTAGCAAAGAAAATAATTAATTAAATTTTTTATTTAAAACTTATTAAGAATTATTTTTCTATTGTTTAATTCTATTATCAATATGTTATATATTCTAAGTTAATTAATCTGTGCTAATTCTATATCAAAAACTACAAACTTTTTACAAATTTAGAATTAGACTAAATCTATTTTAGAATTTTTTATATTTTTTTGTATAGGAACTTGCATTGGATTGCTTTTGATTTTTTTCATTAATTTATTTTATTTCAGAATTAAACTACTCTTCATTTTAAGGTTCTTCATAAGACTCAAATTCACTAAAAGTGTTTGTAGATCTTTTGTCTTTCATTTTTACATTTTATCTTTTTCTTTTTTTTATGCCAATTCTTATCTCTTATTTAGACACATTGAAACTGTTTAGTTATACGGTTACTCTTGAATGTTTAGAGGCATTATCATCTAGCTGGTCCATAAATCTTTGATTGTTTTTATAAGAAGTTTCAAGCATTTGATAGACCTATGTTAATGGTATTTATAAGTCTTTAGATAGTTAAGTAACTTATTATTCTTATGTATTTTATTACAGAGTATCAAGGTATTATTATTTGCTGTTGTCTTAAAATATATTATTTAAAAATCTCTTTACTGAAATAGTAATGCTTGGTTTTTATGTAACATTTTAAGCCTTAGTCCCTGTAAGATAATCTGATAGAAAATCACCAAGTTGTGTCCAAAGCTATTAAACATCTATCTGAATATATTTTTAACTAGAGGTGTTTATTCTATACCTTTTTTACTCCATTCTTTCCTCAAAGCATTCTATTTGGGCATTAAGAACAATTTAGGATATTATTTGTTATGTAACATTGACTCAATCTACACAATCAGAGCTGCTTGATCTAAGGACCCCTTTTTGTATCTGACTGTATATTCCATCTACAGTTTCATCTTCATGGTAGAAAAAAGAGTTTTTAAGTAGAAAATCATTAACATTAGAGGCCAGTAGTTATTTTATTCTTTTGGGAAAATTTTTAATGGTCTAATTAATATCAAATTTAATAAACTCAAAATATATGCTGGAGTTTTTAAAAGTTTCATTAACAAGATTTTCAAAATATTATGATACGTCTCCTTCATTTCATTTCTTTTCCTTAGTATTAAGTTTTAATAAGCTAAGCATTCCTATGTTGTTTCCATACCTTCTAACGAGATCATTTGTATGGTATATTAGACCTAGCTGTTATTTTTCCTAAAAGTTAAGCATAATTTTTTATTTAGTGTTGAGTCTTTCAAACTCAATATGCCAAAACAATGGCAACGATCCTCATACCTAGACAAAAGATGAGACTATTGGATTTGTATTTTTTTGTTTATTTTTGTAAGTTAAAATTTGTTCAATTTCAAAGTAGCTTGAAGCAAAAGCATTTTGATTCAAACCTCTTCTGTTGCTTTTTATTCCTAAATTAGATGCCTCTTGTCTTGCTAACAATACGAGTTTATATACTCCATCTTTGGTTTTAGTTTTGGAGCTTAGAATATGACCTATTATGATTGGAGCCACCCATAGATTACCTGTTGGCCAACCAGTCTTCTGTTTTTGAAAATCAATTTCCTAATTTAAATTTTAAAGCATTTTTTTATTGATAATGAAATTGAGTCATGTTTCTTGAATTCTTCCTAAAAAATTCTGCTAATAATTATTGTATATTTCATATGTATCTGCTAGAAGAAATTTATCAAGACTGTTTTGAAAATACTCTTCAAAATTGTGGCTCATTTGGCTGGACTTTTGCTATCTTATATTTGAGGTGTCTGTTATGGATACGAATTAAACCTCTGTGAGTTTGTAGACTTTATTGAAGACAATTTTTTCTATATTTTAATAGCCTTTTAATACTGCAATTCAGTAACCTTCTTGAGACTTTATTGCTCCTAGTAAGTAGTAGCCAGATAAATACATTTATACTTCTGTTTAGTATTTCTGTAGTATAAATTATTCAAATTTCTAAGAGCTTAAATCAACAGGTATGACTTCACTCTTTAGTTGTTCTTAAACACATTCTAAAGTCATATATTCTTTACTTTTTTCATTATACACAAATATCTTTTTCTTATTATAAGAATTACTTTTATATATTTTCAATGACTGTTTGTTCATTATAAATTTAGTTAAAATAATAATATGTATTTATTATTCATTGGCATTCTCTTAAACCTCTTCTTCATAGTTATAATCATGAGCATCTTCATCTGGGTGATAATTCTCATCATACTGAGAGTGGTTTACAATTTCTTCTTCCTGCTCATGATGATCTTCTTCTTCATATTGCTCTTCTATTTTATTGTTTGCAATCTCTTATTGTAAATTTTAGTTACTTTGTGGTGTACTTTTAGCAGCTTCTTGAGGTTATTGTCTTAACGGCTCATACACTTTTTTAACAGGTTTGCTGCTTGGAACAAATAATTTAAATTCTAAAGGAAGCTCATCTTCAGAATAAAGTCTGTCACAGAAATACACTCTTCTTAATCAACAGCTTGCATGGATTTGCATTCTTAAAGTTTCAACATAATTACTCCCATAAGCTCTTCTTGTAAAGTCAGCTAAATTAAACTGTATTTGGTTCCAGCCCTCGTCTAGTTTCATAGGCATTGTGCATATGAAGGGATGCACTTTAGTTGATGATTGATAATTTGAGGCTCGAAATCTTCATTTTACTCCCTTGTCATCTAGAATGGTAATTTCAAAGCTGAATTATTTTTTTAAATTCTTAATGACAATTACTAAGAAAGGAAGTTTTATTCCAAGAGTTTCTTTGGGGTTGCTTGGAGTGGTTATATAAACAGTGTTGACATTGGTCCCCATAATCTCAAGCACTGATGAGTTGATATCTTAGTCTGTTATTCATTTGACATAGCCATTTTGCAATTAGACATCCCAGATTTGTAAAGGCTTTGCCCCAATAGAATAAAGAATACTTAAAAAGCCTTGCTGATACTTATTTTTAAACATTATAAAACGAATGAATAATTTATTATAACTGTATTAAATTGTTTGTGATTTATTTTGGATTTAAAATTATAATTTTTCTTTTATTTTTTAGTTCAAAATTAATCTGATAAAATACTCATTTTGTTTTTCATTTATTATTATATTATAAAAATTATCTTTATAGAATCTATAAGAAAAATCAGTAATAATTTTTAGAGATGGATTTGAAAAAATTTAATCATGATTATTTTCATATAAGATGGAATATAGCTCTATATCAAATATGTTTAAAATAAAATCTACTTAATTAACTATATAACTTATTTTAAAGTATAAATTACCGAAAATCTGTTAATATTTAATTAAATGTTAAATAAAGTTGTGAATAACTGGGCTAATGAATTTCTCTAACTAGTTTATCTTAATATTTATTTGCAAAAGAGATTTAATTAGTTTATTAAGTCTTAGTAGCTTTGGAATGATTAGTTTGTGCTTGTCTAGACTATTATTTTAAAGATTAAACTGTAGATCTTCTTTATAATTAGATAAAGAAATGGCTTATTCTTTTTCATTTGTAATTTTAAATTGGTCCACAAAATTTTATAAAAAATAATCCTAATATATTTATAGCTGATTATAATATATTTATAAAGTTTATTATAGCATTATTTTATTATTGCTGGTCTATTTAAATTTATCTTGATCACTTTATTTATTATTATTAAAATTAGTAGGAATACAAATATCATTTAGAAACGTATCAAGTTTTAAATAATCTTAATAATAATTTATATACAAGCTTAATTAGTTTTTCTTATATAAGTATTAGATTGAGTTCTAGATTAATCAGCTTATTAATTCTTAAATTAAGTTGTTGATTTTATTTTATATCTCTAGATCTATTAATTGTATATTTATAAATTAAAATATAATCTTTTATACAATCTATATGATGTCAAATAGTCTTATTTATTTATTAAATAAA
>ERZ724506.263-NODE-263-length-19508-cov-8.331620_pt1 | contig 19508 bp, 8 predicted proteins | sample MGYA00376039_ERZ724506 | MGnify/ENA primary metagenome ERZ724506 (study PRJEB28724, sample SAMN07190887) | wastewater metagenome | isolation source: effluent of sewage treatment plant in Hong Hong | place: USA: Christiansburg, Virginia | collected 2016-03-01 ... | reverse complement strand
AAGTCCCTTTTTATTTTACCTTAATGTATTCAAGGATATATCTCTAATAATTATTTTATTGATAAATCTACAATGCTATTAAGCTTTTTTTGTTTGCTTGTTCTTTTAGACATTATAAATAAATAATTTTAAGTTAGGACTTATTAATATTATAATAATATAGTTTGAATAGATTTTTAATATATATAATACAATCATAACTAATTTATGGATTAGGAAATTAATAGTTTATAAAAAAATCACAAAACCTAATTAAAAAGTAATCTAGCTTGAAATATAGCAAACAATATTAATAATTCTATAAAAAAGCCTTTTGTACCTTAATTAAATTAAGAGTCTATTAGGTAACAAATAAATAGCTCTGTAGTCTCTTTTACAAATAAAACTTTAACTAGGTTACATATTACTAATTTAAAACAATAAGAATAAACATTTTAATAGGATGATTATCAAAATTAAATTAAAGATTTATAACTTGTAAATTAAATATAGATAAATAATACAAACTATAAAGTAAAACAGATTTTTAAGCTTAATAAAAATACAAAAGAATTATTAGAAATAATTTTTAGCAAGTTTTTTGTTTATGATGTTATAGATTTTAAAAATTAACTTATAAATAGACTATTTAATAAGGTTTTGGTATAAGGATAGATACATGTGCAATAAGATTAGTTAGTTAGGTGTAATTTAGAATTAAATTCAAATTAATAGAACAAAATAATTCTAAATAATTGCTTTTTTATTTTAAAGAAAAATGATGGGATTTCTATTTAAAAATTAACTTTATGCCGTCTTAATATATTATTACAACATTACTGTTTTTTACAAACGCATAACGATTTGGAAATATGTTTTTTTGATTCTTAAATATAGTCTTTAAATCAAATAATTCTAATTATTGTTTAATGTAGTATTTTAAAGCTATAAATTTCATTAAGTAGTTGTGTAATAAAAAATATAACTTAAATATTCTGAAGTCAATTTTCAATTTAATAATTACTTATTAACATTACTTAATCCCACTTTGAGAAGATAATAAGCCTTCTATATATACAAAAGTCTATTTAAGAAATCTAAATTGTAGTTCAAGAATCGTATTTTTTATATTCTTAAAATATTTATTAATAAATAGAAAGTACTGACAACAAATTTTAGACTAAAAGTATTATAACATTTCGGGATATTAAGTTTGAAAAATGCTAGCAAATCTTAAATTTATAAAATAATGACATACTATCATAAGCTTAGATTAATATCATTAACTGTTACTTCCAACAATGTCATCAAATTCTCAATATTTCAAACTAGTAAACTTAAATAAAAATATCTTATTCAAAATTTAAAGAAAATCAAGGACTTTTAATTTTTGATAATTTAATTGATAATATAAGCATAGAGAATTGTTATTTTTATAACAATAGTTTAGATCTTATTTTTGACTCAAAATAATGTACAATATAAAATTGTTAATTTGTAAATAATTAGGCTATAAAATTTACTAATAAAAATAAAGATAAAAATATAATATAATTAATAGATTGTTTTTTCTAAGAAAATCAAAGCATATTATTTAATAATTAATTATTCAGGATTTCAAAGAATTATTATTGTTTTAGAAAATAAGCTATTATAAAATAAAAACTTTTATATCCTAGAGAATATTTTAAACTAATAAATTGCGTTCTTCAATCAAATTAAATAAATTTTATATTAATTAATTTTATTATGTCTAATAATTAATCAATGTTAACAGAAGATATTTGAAGCAAATCCTTTATTCAAAAATTATCAGGGGTTGTTATTATGTTCCCCGACCTTCAATAAGGAGCTATTACCAGTTATTTAATATATGAAATACAATTTTTTTTTGAAGGCAAGAAAATGAAAGTATTTAGAAGATATTCTGATTTTGAAGCACTTAGAAATAATCTTAGAAAACACTATCCTTTTCACTATATTTCGCCAGTTCATGTTAAGGAACAATTTCCTATTAACAATTTAGACATGATTAACGAAAGATTATAAGAGCTATAAAGTTTTATAGAAGAAATTCTAAAATTTTAAGAAATATTTTAATCTGATACTGTACTTAAGTTCTTTGACCCCAATATTGAACAAACTAAGATTTAAAAAGTTGCTAATAATCTGATATCTAACACTATAGAGTTCTTCTTAGAAACCTACAGGAATGTGTATGAAGGTGGAGTAAATGAGGAGAATTGCCAAAATTAATTTTCTATAATAGAGCTCAAAGAAAGAATTAAAATAAGTATATCCTATTAAAAATATCTAGACAAGCTAGTAAAGAACTATATAAATACGCTAGAGGAGAGCACTATTGTATAACAATAATAAAGTCTATTTAACTTAATTGCTTTGAATTTTAGCTCCTTTAAAAGCAAAAATATTTTTGAAGAGATAGACAACACAAATAAAGTATAGGTAAATTAATAAGCAAGAAAATAATTAAATCAAACCTTGGAAATTATTTTAAAGAAAAAATATACTGATAGTCTAAGAGATTAATTGCTTGTAAGAGATTATAGAAGACTTCGACCTCTATAATGATTAACTAAAGAGGTTAGAAAATGATTGACTTTTATTACAATAAAAAATAAATAAGAATAAAAAATCAGAATTTGATACAAACTCAAAAATTAATTTAATGAATGCAAATTTAGAGATAATAAACATACAAATAGATAAGCATAAAGAACTGATAAAATTTGCCATGCAAATACTGCCTAATGAGATCCAAAAGATTAAAGTTAGAAAATAAATGAGATTCACTAAGGCAATTTCTTAAATAGGATAATTATTTTAGTAATTAAACAATAACAACAATATTTTTTGGGAAATTGCTCAGAAACTAAATGAGTGAATAAACAACGATATTTTCTAGCTAAATGAAATGCCATTAGAAAATATTAACATTACACAACATCACGAAAGCTCCTACTAATCTTAATAAGCAAATATTAATTACATAAATATATTTTTGGCCAAATTTATATAGGAACTGTTTGTTGATTTTAGTCTAGATGTTCTTATTAAGGAATTTGGTCTTTTTTTCTCCTCTGATTTTTCAAATTTAAATTAGTTGGTTTTTGACAAAAAGTTTTCTTTATTTTATAACTAATTGCTTTATTGTATTTTCTTTAAAATTTCTTTGCTAACATCCAGCCATTAGTTTTATAAGGTTAACTGTTTCGAAGCTTCACAATTAAAGCTGATTAGAATTCAAGATACTCCATTCCCATTTGTGTTAATCTCAAACTATGATAATTTGATATGATTTTAGCTAAGCTGATTTTCTTAATAAAAACTGCATTATACTTTGTGAGTCTTTTTGTATGATGAAGATTCCCTTATATATTCTTTAGTCTACTCTTATGATTGTAGAGTAATTTTTGAGTTTGTCTATACTCCTTATTCTACTCTCATAAATGCTCCTTTTGGCTTTTCTAATAAATCATTCATATAGGCAACTCTTTGCACTTTTAAATTCTTAACAAACTCTCTGAATACATTAAGGATATCGAAAGATTTATTTATTGTTTATTTCATATCAGCATAACTATATTCTTCTTTAGTAATTAATTTCTTAAAAAAATCTCGATTATCATTAAGACAATATTCTATTTCTCAAAGATATTATATCTCAACAGGAATTTATACTTCAGGTCAAATAAACAACTCTTATTCTTTCATTGAAAATATTCGCAATTTATCCTTATTATTAAGCAAAACTGTTTAAAGTTATTTTAAATCCAAAGCTTGTTTTGTTAATGAATGCAGCTAATTAATTGTCGGCTTTATGAACTCTACCTAACCACTTAGCTGTCTGATTAATTCTCTTTGCTCACAGATAATATTTTTTAATGAACTATTATCTACCTTGGCTTCATGCTTGCAGCAAGGTTCTTTATATGGAGTGTGCCAGTTACTCTATTAATTATTGTATTCTTTAATCAGATTGAGTGAAGCTAATAAATACTTTTTAACCAGTATAAGATTTTGGCAAGTAGAAATGTTAAAAGATATGTATTCTGGGAAGGGATTTTAAACAATCTTAGTTAAGTCGATCTCAATTTATTTCTGTTATAAAAAATCAAATATATTGAGTCTTATACTTGTTGCATCTTTTCTCATTCTAATTTTAAATATTTTAAATTTAGTTATAAAATAGAATAAAAATTAATTAACGGGCTTGAAATTCCTAATAATTTAATATTATATGGCACTTTTAGATTCTTATAATAATTATTGAGTAGTTATTTATATCTCATATTAATTATGAAGTTATTTTAGAATATTTTACTTCTATGTATATTGGGCCCTTTATATATGGTTGTTAATCTCTTAGCATACATTATCTTAGCTTGTTAAAAATAGTTGATAATTTATGTATTTTTTATTCTAGCAAATAGAGTCTCTTATTTCTGAAGGAATAAAAGGATTTAAAAGATTATTGAACATTTAAAAATTATTCTCAAATTTATATACAAGAAAAGATAAATTTTTAGGTTTTTCTGAGATTAAATTTAATAATGCCTACTGAAAATTCATGTTTTGAATAAAGTTTACTTAATTAAGAGACTTGATTTGCTCATAGAATTAAAAACTGTTTTATTGTTCGAAAAACACATTGTTAAGAACAAATAATCTTTTTTAGTTACATTTTATCAGGTCCATTTTGCTTTTATTGATTATTTAAATGTTTTAATTTATTTTAAAAGTAATTTTAATTGAATCTAAATTGTTAATAACATATGCTCCTTTATGTGTAATTTATTTCTCCTTAAATGAATTATCTAAATCTTATACTACCTTAGTGTAGGTTGAAGTTAATAAATCATATTAGTACTTTTTTGTCTAAGTTTCACAAATCTTTATAATCTCATAAACTAAAGCTTACTTAATTATTATCTAGACTTTTATTAAATCTAATTTATTTTAATTTTTATATTCAATAATGAAAAATTTAGTTTATTTACTATATCATAATTCAAAATCATGAGCTTTATAAAATGATTAATATTGATCCTAAGATAGTATTCTTTTGTTTTTCCAATCATACAATCACAACTCCTATTATTGATCCTGATTCTCATACACTTGTATAATAAACTGATCTTTGTAGACAAAAAACCCTCTTTATATTTAACAACTATAATTCCAAGAGCCATAAAAAAATAAATCCTTGCAATAGTTTATTGTACCTTGCTAAATAAGTCCTTAATAGAAATATCCATGAACCCAAAATCATTTGTTGACAAAAACAAATCCTTGGTTATAAATATTATTATCTTTCCATTCCCCAAATACAATTTCTCCTGTTATAAATATTTGGATGCCCATTCCGACTCTTTTATTATTATCTAGTACTCCTTTATAAAACATTGTTAATTAATCAAGATTGTTTTCTTTAAATAGATTCATGATAATATATAAATAAATTATTAAAAATTAAACTTGCTTTTCTTTAAAATAGAAGTCTATTACTCCTAGAGAATTAACCCCAATGAAGCCTCTTTCAAAATGATCTTATATTATTTTCTGGTTATAAGAATTTATTTTCTCTTTTCAGTAAAATGCAATATAGTATCCTTTGTAGCCTAAATTTGAATAGTGTTTAATCTTCATAATTTCATACGAGATATTCTTTTACTTGTTAAAGGAAATATATTTATCATTTAAAATTGGACTAAAATTATTGTGAAGATCCCATATGAAGCAATTTCCTGAAGATGAGTACAAAATTATTTAATCTTAATACACATCCATTCCTATGGTAAAATCCAATCAATTTAAATAGGCTTTGAAGACCATTATTTTTTATTTTAAAACTAAATCATAATAAAATATTTTTCCTGATTAACAAAGGATAAATAGCTCATTGTCTTCTTTAGCAAATCTTATTTCAATTATTCTATTTTTTTCTTCTTTATTTTTCTTTAAAAAGGACCATAGATATTTCTTTTTGTCTTATTATTACTTCAGCTTATTAATTTTATCACTTAGGACAATGTTTAGAGCCTATTCAAACTAATATACTTGGAATTCAGAATTTTAGTAGCCCACTGCTAAGTATTTGTTTTATTAAGAGAACTATATACAAGTTAGATTACTCTATAAAGGAAAATAGAATATTGTCACCCCGGTTCGAATATCCCAAAAATGCAAATCACCTTGTCTTAAAGCTGTCACTAAAATTTTGTCTTGCCAAAAAAACTAAAAATCGGAAATGAATTTTGAATGAGTCAAAACTTTAAAAATTTTAACGTCTTTTGTTTGCCATACATTTATTACTTAATTCAAATGTGCTGCAGCTATTATGCTATCATCTTGGTACCATCTAATATGAGTAATTTCAGTATTATTTTCTGTGTGTTTAATGACCTTTAAATTATCAGTATTAATGATGTGGTTTTAGGTATTAGATCTTAAGTCTATAATATATATAATACCCTCAGCAAATGTAATAGCCATTTCTTATAAGGAATTAGAAATTTGTGCCGTTAATATTTGTTTATTAAGCAAAGAGTTTTTCTTATCTTCTTTTTATTTTTTACTTTAAGTTTTATCTGATTACTAGCTTATATGGGATTATTTGTTTTAATCTATAATACAATAGCTCTATAATAAAAACATGTCTCTTAAAATATCTACTTGTTTTTTATGAGAATCCAAACTTATTTTTTGTTTTTCAACGACATTTTCTGATAATATATAACCAAAATTTTGAGAATTTACGCTATTTTTTTTATCCAAAGACTATTTCATATCTAAATCAATTTTGGATTCTTATTTTTTATTTTCTTTAGGTAGCTGATCTAAAGACACATTATTTTAGGACAAGTTGATAGTAATATTGTTGTTTTTTTATTCTGTTTATTTTTTTATCTGGAGGTTATTAAGATCATATATTACTGGTTAGTATATGTCTATTTTTTTCTATTAATTATTATCCAAATCAACTTAAGAATAAATATTGTTATTAATGGGTTATATTGATTCTATGGACAAATCAATAGTATTTGGATGAATATTTTACTCTTAATTCTGCATTATAATATATAATGCATTAAATTGTTTAAAATGATACAGCATTTATGATAAATAATATAGAGAAATATACTGGAGCAAATCAAAGTCTTTTAATTGATTATCTTCTATATTTTATTTAAAGAATTACTTTTAATTAAAAAGATAAAATATTAGGTATTGATATGATTAACTTTTAATAAATAAAATAACAGCTTGTATTAAACAAAACAGTAAACCTAAACTAAGTAAAAGATGATGTAATAAATTAATACACTGAGTTTGAAATAATAGACAAGAACATAGTATTAATTCATAAAGATAAAAATCATCAACTTAAATACAAAACCAGCATTAGTTTATTTAATGCCTAAAAACAAATAAAATCTTTTGTTTTCCAAGATAATAAAATAGATCCATAAGAAAAACAAAGGCTTTTAAATGAAGGCATTTCAGATGAGGATTTAAATAAAAACAATACTGAAAATAGTGCTTGGATAGTTTTAAATGGAAAAGTATATGATGTAACCAATTACTCAAAATAACACCCTGGTGGCAACATCATCTATAATCACTTAGGCACTCAAGGAACAGAGGCTTTCAACAAATACCACCCATGGATCAACTATGAATATCTTTTAAAGGACTCTTATTTAGGCCCTTACAAATAATCTAAAGTCTAATAAAAATAAATTAAAATTATTATAATTTTATGCCAAAGGAAATCATTACTCTACAATGTGGTTAATGTGGCAATCAAGTCGGAACTGAGTTTTGGAAGAAACTTATCCAAGAGCATGGGATTAATTCAGACGGTATCTTATAAGACTTTGCAATTAATGCTGAGGACAGAAAAGATGTATTCTTCTATCAAGCAGATGACTAGCACTATATACCTAGAGCACTTCTTATTGACCTTGAGCCAAGAGTCATTAACCAAATTAAAAACTCAGAATTCAAAAACCTTTTCAATCCAGAGAACTACTTCTATGATAATGATGGAGCAGGAAATAACTGGGCAAAAGGGTATAGTTTTGCTCAAGCTTGAGAGGAAGAGCTATTTGACATGATTGACCGAGAGGCCGAAGGAAGCGACTCTTTAGAGGGATTTATTTTAACTCACTCTATTGCTGGCGGAACTGGGTCAGGCTTAGGATCTTTTATTATTGAAAGACTTTCAGAAAGATTTCCTAAAAAAGTCACTCAAACTTTCTCAATTTTTCCAAATACTGACTAGACTAGTGATGTAGTTGTGTAGCCATATAACTCAATATTGACTCTTAAGAGATTGTGTCTTAACGCTGACTCAACCATTGTTCTAGATAATACTGCTTTAAATAAGCTGAGTGAAGAATGACTTGGTCTCAAAAGCGCCTCCATACAACAGACAAATACATTAATATCAAGTGTTATGGCTGCAGCTACCTCTACTCTGAGATATCCAAGCTACATGAACAATGATCTTGTAGGAATGATGTCTTCATTGATCCCAAGTCTAAAGTGTCATTTTCTCATCACAGGATACACTCCTATTACTCTTGATAAACATGTGAGTGCTGTTAAGAAAACAACAGTCATGGATGTTATGAGGAGACTTTTATAGAGCTAGAATTTAATGGTGTCAACCTAGACAAAAAAAGGTCTTTATATTTCTCTGCTTAACATTATTTAAGGTGATGTGGATCCTTTAGAGGTTCATAAAAGTCTCTAGAGAATTAAAGAGAAAAAACTAGCCAATATGATAGAGTGGGGTCCAGCAAGTATTTAGGTGGCTTTGAGTAGAAAAAGCCCATTTGTTGAGCATACTCACAAGGTCTCTGGACTGATGCTTGCCAACCATACTTCCATAAGGCAGTTGTTTAATAAAATTGTTAAGGACTTTAATAACATGAGAAAAATGAATGCATACATTGAGAACTATAAATAAGAGCCAATGTTCTCAGACGGCCTTCAAGAATTCGATGACTCTTTGGATGTAGTCTCAGACATGATAGAGGAGTACAAGAATGCAGAGCAGCCAAACTATATAGACTGGAACTTGGAAAATCTTAACATGGATGATCATAATTCAGAGGATTTGGAGCCATAATAAAATTGATAAAACTCATTTAAATATTTTGCAAAGAATGTATTTGGCCAGTTTAAAAGTTTCTAAATGCTTTGTTGGTGTCGTTGAGACTCTTTAAAAAATTTAGATTGTTTTTATTTGAAAGACTTTGACTACATTTTGGTTTCTTCTTCTCTGTTGATGTATCTCTGTTTGTTAGCTATATTTATCTCTCTGTTTGTTTCTAATCATTTTGTTTAATTAGTCTAACTGGCTTTAAGACAATTTGGCTTTTTATTTTGTTCTAGGCTTAAGAGTCAATATTTTGTTCAGATTTGATTTTATTTGATGCCACTTTGTTCTATTTTATATTAATTAATGAAGACATTTGCTTTTATTCAACTTAATCCACTGAGACTTTAAGAATATCAAATAAAGGATGATCAAGTATTTGCTAGCAACTGGGTCATTTTGTAGGTTCAACTTGAACAAGCTAATAAAATAGATCTTTAATTAAGGGATTTTCGTCTTAAGAGAAATGTATTTATTTTTTATTAATTCTGTCTTCTATTTAATCAATGGTCATGTTTCTAAAGGGCGTTCATTTAAGAAGCATTTCATAAAGAAGTATTCCTAAAGCCCATATGTCTACTTTCTCTGTTTAAGTTTATCATTTGTATATTTCAGGAGCCATATACTCTAGCGTCCCACAAAAAGTGTTTTTTATAGTGCTACTTTGACCACTAGTTCCAAAATCTGCCAACTTTGGTCAATAGCCATCAGTAATCAGAATATTCTCTGGCTTTATATCTCAGTGAATCAACTATTTATTATGGAGGTATTATAAAGCCTAAATAATCTTGTAGAATATTTTAAGGAGTTTTTTGTCGTTTCTTTGCGGATTTTCTCAAATAAGACCAAATAGGTCTCCATGTTTTGCATACTCAATTAACATTATGAGTTTCTCATCCTTTATCTCATAGTCTATAAGCTCAATTATGTATTTGTGGTTAAGCTGCTTATGTAGTAATGATTCTTTTAGTTGTCATTATTATTTATCTAGAGCAATGATTTTAATGACATACATTTACTAAGTGTTCTTATTTCTAACTATATATATCTTGTTACTGCTATTACCACTACACTTCTTAATTAACTTATAATCACTAAATTTTATTGACATTATTTATTGAATAAAATATTATATTAAAATATAAATGCGAGTATTTTATTGTTATGCATGCAAAATATAGTTTTAATTCAATGAATAAAATTAATTAAAAACTTGTATTTTCTGCAAGTCACTAGCTATATAAGATATTAGTCTTTAAGATCAAATAATTAAGGACATACCTCAAGTTTAAATTAAAAATAAAATACTATTCTGCAAATCAGAATTTACTTGTTAGTTTAACTCCCATTTATTTCAAGATATTTTACTAGATGTAGTACATGACTAAATTAAAGACATACAGAAATAGAAAGTAGAAAGAGTATAAAGATAAATCAACGAAATATAATAAGGTATTCCTTTATAATAATAACAACAACCAACATAGTAGCAAATAAAGAAAATAATTAGAAACCATAAAATAAAGAGTTTAGAAGCCAAGGAGTAATGCATAATATGCTCCTGATAATTTATATATAAAACAGAAGCTTGCAAATTAACCTGTGGACATATTTTTCATCCAAAATGTATTTAACTATGGTTTAAAGAGAAAATATCTTGTCCATTGTGTAAACAAGGAGTTTAGAATGCTAATAACTCTTCATCAAGCTCATCTAGTAGCAAATCAAATTACATCTCATTAGATTTTAATTAGGTATTTTTATTTTATTTTTTCTTGCTTTTTTTTGTTTTCTTTTTGTTCTCTTTTGTTTCTTAAGCAATTGATTATGAAACTTATGAAAGGGTCTCTAATTACTATGACTCTTTATTGGGCTCATTATCATCTTCCTTAATAGAACTGTTTTGTGATTTTTATGATGCTTATTATTTTTAGTATTTTAGTTTAATTTTATCCTTTGTTTATTATGAGAAACTATTCCATACCTGAGACACTTCCTTACTAAGCATTCTGGCATCATATTCAAAATACTCTGGCTTCTATTTGAGAATTTTAATCTGCTCTTACATAAATCTAATATAAGGGCTCTAACTGCCGCGCTTTTACTTATTTTTATTAGAGTTTGTTTTTTCGTTTTATACCAAATTTTTTTTATACTTCTTACCATAATCTTTGCAGAACAAATGAAGATTAAAAAAGAACACCGAGCATTCCTCTATTAGATTATTTACAAAGCTCTTTTATAACTCTCATATTTGATTATTTTTTTTTACCATTATATTTTAATATATTTAATATTTAAAGTAATTTTGAAGATCTTTAAGTGTTAAGTTTTTTTCCTTTATTATTTATAAGATTAATTTCATCATCCTCAAGCTGTTCCTAAATGATCTCTAACTCCTACATTTAAATCTAGTTCTTAATTTCATCATTATTTCTCTTTCTTTTTATTTTACAGCAGTTGATTTATGATCCAAGGATGTTGTTTTATTTAGGGAATTTTGGCTCTTTTTTCTGGATTTTTAATCAACATGATTTAGATAAGGTCTTTAACTTCTGGACTCAGTTTGATTTTCTTGGGAAACTCAACTTCTTTGTTAACAATTAAGGATATAGTAGCTTTCTCAGTACTATCTTTGAAAGGAAGCTCTCCTGTTACAAGAGCATACAGAATACAACCTATGGCCCAAATATCTTATGCTGGAGAGGCTCCTACATTTTTGTTCTAAAATATTTCTGGTGATAAAAAGAAAGTGGAGCCAGCTTTGGTAACCTCTGATTTTCTTCCGGCAAACAAACCAGCTATTCCAAAATCAACTATTTTTATCTCAGTGCTTTCTCTATTGACTCTTAGTATATTTTCTAACTTAAGATCTCTATGAATGATTTTTTGTTTATGACAATAGTCTATGGCTGATATTATTTATTAGAAGATATTTCAAGCCACAGTCTCAGAGAGTCTCTTTTCATCCTTAAGATACTCAAGCAACTCCCCTCCTTCCAAGTACTCCATTATGCAGTATGTTTGCAATGTCTTCTTAATGACAAAGAATTTAAAAATCTTAACTATGTTGGGATGGTTCAAAGCCTTAACAGTTTCTGACTCAGAGAAAATGTTCTCAATATCATCTGCATTATCGAAGCCTCCTGCATTGGTGACCTTAATAGCAACTTTTTATTTAGTCTTTTTGTGCTCAGCCAAATATACCTGGCCATAGCCTCCCTATCCTAGAGTCTTAATAAACTCATACTCAGAGTAGTAGGTGTTTACCTTGAAATCCTGACCGAAGGATATATACAGAGTTTCTTTAGGCTGAATGAACTTCACATCATAGTCAAATAATTCAAGGCCTTCTTCATTAAATACTCTTAGCTTTTAAATCTATTGAAATGTTAAGTTCATTTTCTCAGCAATTTTATTGAAGAGATCTTCAAGTCACAAGTTATATGATCCCTTAAGAATTATTTGACACCCTTTAGTACTGTTGCCATTCATAAGTATTTGAAGCTATTAAACTTACTTATAAATCTGGAAGAGGTTTAATTTCTTGCAGGTCCATGAACTCTTGCATTTGTTTTTAAATAAAAAATTATATTAAATATTATGGTAATTAAAAGCCAGACACTTTTATTTTGAGAACTCCTGTTCCTTAATCATAGTAAATAAACTGGGCCTGGAGAGACTTTACATATTATTTAAGCTTACTGAGGAACTGTATCTGGGACTTTCCTGTCTAACAAAAAAGACCATAGAAATACAGAAATGCTGGATGATTTAGCTTTGTTCCTGGTATTGGTTTCTCAGGACTTTAGGCTGGAAGGTTGTGATACACTCCTATTTTTTTGAACTGAATCTACACATCTTTTCTAAAGTTAACAAATCTTAAATCCACTGGCTCAATGTACTCAATTTTACCATATTGGTTCTCAAGAATGAGTTCCTTAACCTTTGACAATTCACTCTCTGTCATTTGAGAAAGAATTTTTATATCTGGAGAGCAATTTATATCTGGATGCATCTAAGGCACACTTTCCTTTGTTGGCAGAACAGAGTCCTTAATACCCTTTTACTCAAGCTAAACAAATATCTTACACTAGTCTGTTATCTCTGGATAGTCTTTAAACTATTTGTATTGATTCAAATAGGTATCCATTATTCTTATCTCCAATTTATTAGTCTCATCTTTGGTTATCAAATTGTTCTTTATCAAGTAAGGAATGATCTCAGCTATTAAAGATTGTTTATTGACAACTAAAGAGTGCTCATTTTTAAGGTTATTTTTATTAATAAATATCAAATTGATTTTAAGGTCTTGAGGATTTAGTGTTTTTCTCCACTGATTTGTTTATTTTTATTCTTGCTGAGATTTATTGAGCTTTTATTTTTGTTAGTTCTGTTATAGAATACTTCCTGGCTTTTTTCTTGCCTGATAGAAATTATCCTTTTATGATTTGTATGGCTTTTGAGCTATTTAGTTTGAGTAGTCCATTCTTCTGTATTAGTTCTGATACTCATTTTGTATATAGCTTGTGTCTAGATTGTTAGGCTAGTTTTGAGTCATTTGGAACTATTGAACTTCTTTGAGTAGCAAATTTTTGGTTAGTTAGTTTATCTCATTTGATTAAATAGGAACATAGAAAAGTAAATATGGATTATTTCCATGCATATTGTGAATGCCTCCTATAAAGGATTGTTATTCGTTAAAGCTTTAATTTTACCCTTGTTGTAGTTACTGTGTCTGTGGGGCTTAAGTTTATTACTATGTCTATGCTTAAGGGGCAAAGCTTCCGAATAAAGATGTTTATCCTTCTTGTCTATTTTATAATTAAAAAGCTGGTTATTATTACTAGGCTTATGTTTAGAAAATCTACTATGGCTATTAAGATAATACCTAGCCAAATAATCCTCCTTATTAAGGTGTAGATTAGGCCGGCTGTTGACCATTTAAAGAAGTTTATTGTTATTACTATGCTGACTATGACTAGCCAAATAATTAAGGATTAATTTATCCAAATAAATTATTTTATTATTGCTATTAATTTGGCTGAGATTAAATTGCACCAAACATACTATTCTGTTGCTATTAAGGTTATTAAGCAGGCTATTGGTTACCAAGTATACTAGGTCCTTATTACAACCCTGAAAACAATCCTCCTGTTTATTGAGAAGCATTCTATTAACCAAATATATTGTTTTATATTGGATTAGGTGTGGATGAAGGTCCTAAAGCTATGGCCACACCAGGATTTGCAACTAAAGGTGCATCTAATTTAAAAGGTTATTATTGAGTTTGATTTTATTAAAAGCTTTGGCCAAATAAATTTGGGATTTAAGAAGTAGTCTATTAATTTAAACCTTATTATTGTGGCTAAGCTGTTGGTTATGTTCCAAACAATTAAACGGACTATTTTATTCCTTGCCCATGGCTTTGCTATTAAGAAGTTTAAAAGATATTATTTTGTTGTTGCTAATTTGTTGTACCTAGCAAACCTAAGCCTAAACCTGATTGTGTATTTTGCTAATAGTTTTGTTAGTTATTTAAGGACCCTTAATTAAAGCTTGGAGTTTGATACAAAGATGGTTGGGCTTGATTTCCTTATTATTATTGCCCATACATTCCTTACTACTAGCTTGGTGCTCCCATTATATTTTAATTGGCCTACTAGAGCTATTGGTTTGCTAGTTATAGAAGTTTTGTATTGCCAACAGACTGCAAATAATTCTAAAACTTTCCTTATAAAAATTGATCAGATATCTTTCCTTGTTTGAAATTCGTATAGTCATTTAGTCTAAGTAAAGCAAGATTGACACCATTTAGCTAAGGCAAGTAGGCTATTGACTAAACACTTTATCCTTTTTTGGTTTGAGTATTTAGAGGTAATATCATTTTCTCACTTGATACCTTATCAGGCTACATTTATTATTATTGTTGTTATTAGAAGCCCATGTTTTATCCTGTAATAGGAAAGGCAGTTGTTTAAGCCAAAGAAAAAGTATTTTATGGAGCCATATTCGTTCCCATTGGCTAGAACATACTCTACTATTACTACTATTATTGTTACTACTAAGGTTGTTACTATTATTAAGGCTATTATAAGAAATTTTCATTTGGTTATTAGATTTATTATCCTAGTCCAAATCCCATGATTCATTATCCAAATTGTGAATGTTAAGCTTAGCCCATAACTTATTACTATGGATGTTATTAAGGTGGTTAAGAGATGACCCCTACTTACTATGTTTGGTTCCAAGACTAAGGTTGTGATTAGAAATTAAGAGCTCCAAATATTGGTGTAGATTATTAAGCTTATTAATTTTGCTGAGGCTATTACAAGCCATTATTTATCTACATATTGAAACCCTATTACTAAGATGGCAGAATATTTTAATTTAGATTCGGGTTCATTTCATTGGGCTTTTGAACAGAAGTCTAGCTGTTCAACAAGGAGATATTTTTATTAGGGGACAAGGCATTCATTTGATTAAACATGCCTGGTGATGCTGTCTATGACTACATAACATTGCTTGTTGCATTAAATAAAGTTCACATTTATTAAGGGTTGTTTAAAGTATTACTAAATTGGGTGTTCATTATAAATTAAAATTTAAAAATAAAAATCAATAAATATTTTTAATTAGCTTTATAATGTCGAAATTAAATAGCCAGACCTACTATGATGAGAGCATTATTGACTCTTAGTTAATTAGTGACACAAATGGAGGGGATAACCAATATCAAAAGGGTGTAGAGTAGCCCATAGGCCAAAATAAAGATAGATAATTTGCTTTATTGTGGAGAGCTGTTTTGACTATTTGGTTACCAAATTTAATAATCGTAATAATGACTATAATCTAGTAGGTTAGTCATTTAAATACTACATAGATTTTGAGAAACTATAAAGACCCTCGACACCCCTTTATAATTACAGTTCAAATTATTTTCTTGCTAAATATAATAGGTACTGCTATAGCAGCTAAAGTATTAAAAGTATATAGCTTATTTTTATATTTATTTTTCTGGATACCATAATTATTAAATATACTTTTTTGGCTTGAAGTTAGCTATAGTAAACCTTAGGATATGTTTTCACCATTTAATGCTTTGATTCATCCTTATTTAGTATTCTCAATAAGAATGAGCTTTATTTTGATAACTACATTTTTCATAATAATTATGATATTAAAGAATAAATACAGCAAATTATATGGTTTTTTTGTAGCCTTGATTTTCTATATACCTTATATCATATTATGCCCTGGTGATGATCCATTAAAAGCTACTTATATGAGATATTTAATCCATATTTTGGTCATACTTGCTGTACAGTTTTATTTCTTCTATGAGGTAAGAAACATAACTAGAAAATTAAACCATTGATATTATATCTTTTATTGGGCTAATGGAGCTTTTGATCTTATATTTGATATACTGGGCTATTTTTGGTACGCTACATTGTTTTTAAAAGAGAGAAAATATCCTAATAAAGCAACCTATGACCAAGATGTAAAGGTTGTTAGCAACATGTCAGGAAGTAACATCAAAAATATTAACAAGATCTCAGAGGAATCAGAAGAATTTTACTAATTAATATATTTAATTTTATATATAATATGAATACTGGGCCTAGAATAGTCAGACTTGGAGACTTATGAGGAAACCAAAATCGCTAGGATAATAGCAGCTGAATATGGAGTAGTTCTAAGGAAAACTTGGGATTTTGGCAATTATTAAAGATGTATCTATTTCCTCAGCTTACCATATAAAGTTTTACTTTGATTTTCTCGATAATAATAACTGTCATTTTTCTTTTGGAGATTTTTATAGATGGTATTTCTCAAGAAATCTAAGAGATAATATATCTGTTTTTACCTGTAAATTTAAATAATAAAGAGAAGTAAAGTGTAACAAGAACGCTGAGCTTGGAGTTTGAGAATCTTAAAAATAATAAAGTATTATATACATTGATCACTTCTTTGTTCGTTCACAAAAGTTTTAACTATTTATTGAGCAATGTTTTGATGACTATAATAATACTTGATGGATTTTAGTAAGTAATAAATATTTTCAAGTGGTTGTCAATATTTATTTTTTCAGGATTGCTTACAAATTTGATTACAGTTTGTATATATAAGAACAAGATATTAATGGGATGTTAGGCATGTATATCAAGTATACCTGGATCCTTTTTAGTCTACTTATTTTATAACTGGAGAAGTATACAAAGTCTTGATTAATATTAGAGACAAAAAATCATTTACTCAACTCTCTTCACTTCGGTTATACTCTTGCTAAACTTTAATGATTCAGCTGAAGGAATAATGTCTTTTTTTGGATATTTAAGTGGAATTTTATTTGGATTTATAATACAAGAAGTGGATTAATAAATACATAATTATTCTCAACAAAATTCAGACAATATTAAATACTTCAAAATGGTCTCAGGAATAACAATCATTGTTATTATATCATTATGTACTTTCAGTTTATCTTAATAAAATTATTAAACCTATTTTGATTGACTTTACTAAATTTATTCTATTAAAGATATTTTATCTAACACTCTTGTAAACTAGAGCATCAAAAAGTCTTGCCCATTTTTAATCATTGTTTCTAGTTTCAAGATATTATTCTCTAGGCTAAATTGTATGTTCTATATTTATTTATCGTATATTAGTTTTTCTGAATAACTCATCATATTGGCCTTTATTGTATCAAGTAATTAGTTTTTTAATTATATATTAATTGTAGGGGGAGGCATGTATTAGGGCTATGATTGAGAGTTTTAATACAATTAATTTGGCTAGTAATTAAGTTCAATTTCACTTGAAGGTTTTAGAATTATGTTGGGCTTGGCTAGATTTCTTTATCAATGCTGCGGGTCTGGTTTTTGTTGATTCGAAGTTTGTATATCTTATTTTTCAATAGTGTCCAATGGATAGTAGTATAAATTGTCTTCTCATTTTGGTCGGTTTTTAACAAGAATTCTCGCAGATTGAATCAAAGGAGAATTGTTTGGCATTACTTAAATACTTGACCTTACTGTTCTGTGAGGAATGGTAGCATTGTCAGCTTGTTTAAGAATATTAAATAAATAATGGAGAATAAAAATCATTATAACTTCTTTTTAATTTTAAGATTAAATTTAAATTTAATTATTTAAATAGTGAAAAAATCTATTTAAGAATAAAAAGCTAGATACCAAGAAAAAAATCTCATCTTTAATAATAGAATTATTGGTTCAGTAGTTTACCTTTCCTTCTTTAAAGAAATAGTTTTGAAACTATTATTTTTAATAAAGTATTTATTTATTTTTTTATTCTTATTTTAATAGACCCAAATTTTTCAAATAATAATAAAGATTCTTGTGATTATTTTTACAGTCTTGGTCAATTATTTGCTAAATAATTTTCTTGCCTATGCTATTATCTTATATAAGATTTATTTCTTAGATGGCTTTACTTTATAAAATCTAATTAATAACTTTTTATTACATGATAAATTATAATGTTAAATTAAAAAGAAATTTCATAAAGAGAATTTGAACAATTTTTAGATTCTAAAGAAATAAATATTGATTAATTAAATTTAATGTTTTACTATATTAGACATAATATATTTAATGAGATTAAAAGTATTATTAATAAAGACTAGTTTTTTATTCATTACAGAACATTTAAATTATTAAATATAAAACTAGATTTGATATATAAGTATGATGTAAAATTAATTAACTTGTCTTTGGATAAATATTTGCTTATTTATAAGCACAATTTAAATTCAATTTAAATTAATTACTATTTATAAAGTTAGATAAAAGAAATAAGAAACAAAAAACTATTTATATAGTATCTTTAGGAAACTTTTAAAATATCAATATAACATCCTTTAATTTTGTAATAAAAATTTGCAAAAGATTTATTTAAATATTACCAGCATATTTGTGATGTGTATTTTTATAGCTAAGATTTTTTGCAGTTATAAAGCTTTATTTTAGAGGTTAAAGAATATTTGGCAAAAATTGATAATTACAAACATATAGATTAGTATATTAACAACTAGTTATTAAAACTTTAGTATTTTAATGAGCAAATCTAAATAAAAGATTTAAAAGGGATACTTGATAAACAATATAATAATAATTAAGAAATGGTCTTTAAATAATTTATGAATTTTATAGAAATAGACTTCAATTAATATAAGTAATGTTAAGACAAATTTAAATCTTTGTTTGTTAAGATGTATTAATATGTTGTTGAAAACTATTTGACCTATTTTGTTCAAATTAATAATAATTTTATTTAACAAAATAATAATAATAAATCTGATAGCTTATTAAAT
>ERZ724506.258-NODE-258-length-19828-cov-14.427603_pt1 | contig 19828 bp, 32 predicted proteins | sample MGYA00376039_ERZ724506 | MGnify/ENA primary metagenome ERZ724506 (study PRJEB28724, sample SAMN07190887) | wastewater metagenome | isolation source: effluent of sewage treatment plant in Hong Hong | place: USA: Christiansburg, Virginia | collected 2016-03-01 ... | reverse complement strand
GCACCGGGCGCACCGTCCACCACCGCAACATCACCGTGGAGCCAACACCATGACCACCCCGCAACGCGTCCAGTTGCGCCGGACGAAAGGCTGGCGCCTCCCCGCCAACACCGTCGTCGTCGCTAGGCCGAGCATCTACGGCAACCCCTTCCGCGTGGTCGAGGAGCCAACGAAGCCCACGACGTGGACCGTCCACTACGTGCCGAACCCTCGCATCGACATCGGCGCCGGTGGGTGGGTGGACGAGTTCGACACTAAGGCCGAAGCCGTCGCCTGTGCTGTTGAGAGCTACCGCGGCTGGGCCACCGACGGGCGCAACCACTACCTGCGAGTGCAGTACTTCATCGACGAGCACAAGCTGCGCGGCAAGAACCTGGCGTGCTGGTGCCCGCTCGACCAGCCCTGCCACGCCGACGTGATACTCGAACTCGCCAACGGAGCCGACACCATGACCGCCATCGACCTGCGCATGGTCGCCTCACTCGCCACCGCCGCCTACACCCACGGCGACCGCATGTGCAGCGCGATCGCCGACCACTACGGCATCACCCGCCGCGACGCCAAGACGCTACTCACCAAGGCGCGCCGTGCCGGGCACGACATCCCGCTCGACCGTCGCGGCCCGCAAGGCACACTGCGTCACGGCACCCGCTACCACTTCCGCAAGGGCTGCCGCTGCGATGCCTGTACGGCTGCGAACCGCCGCCACCAGCAGGAGCAGCAGGCGCGCCGTGGTGTCGGGCGTGCGAACCCTGGCCGCCCACCGGTGGAGCGTGGCGCTGTCCGTTGCTCGTGCGGGCAGCAGTGCAAGGACCGCACGGCACTGGGCGCTCACACGTGGAGCGCTCATAATCGCTGGCCGACGGACGCCGAGCGCGTCATCATCGCCGAGCAGGTGGCATCGTGAACCGCTCTCACCGTGGCGGACACGACCACCCCGACGACAACGCACTCACGATCGGCTGCTCAGCCTGCATCGCACGCGTCGAGCACGACCAGGCGGAGGCAGCCTGGGCCGTTGCGCCTCTCCGCCGCTGCACATGGACGTTCGACGCCAGCCTCGATGCGTCCATGTCGTTCGCTCTCGATGTGCGAGTGCCCGCCGGCGTCGAACCCTGGGAGGTGGACGAGCGCTACTGCGACCTGACAGGGGAACAGATCAGCGACGCACTCGCCGCCGCCAAGATCACCGATGATGACGGTAGGTCGTTCTACTGGGCGTGCGAAACGATCCGCTGCACCATCGGCCCGGTCGTGCCCGAGATTGTCGTCTCGCTGCAGCCCGACTTGTTCGGCGGTGCAGCGTGAGTAAGCCCGACGTGTTCGACCCAGCGCGTGATGTTGTGCAAGCCGCCGTCACCGCCATTCTGCACAGCGACCGCAAGGGGGCTGGCGACATGCTCACTGCGTTCGGCAGTGCTGCGCCCACGAACGAGTTGGCCATGGCGCTCACTGCCATCGACCTCGTAGTGCACGTCCACCTGGCATGGGCCCGAGCCATCGGCATGGACGCCGACCAAGCTCACGAGTCGTGGGCTGAGCTACTGCTCGACATCGAGACGTGGAGGGCGCTGCGATGAACCCGTACGCCGAGCTGCTCGACCGCGCCGACCGCGACCTGCCCGAATGCGGCACCATCGCCGCCTACACCGCCCACCGCCGCCGAGGCGAAACACCCTGCGGACCATGCCGCACCGCCGCCAACACCTACAAACGCGAACACACCGCCTCCGAACCGACACGTGGCCGCTCAGCCGACGCCGCCCGCAGGATCGCACTCGACGACCACCGCCGCCTGCGCGCCGAACTACAAGCCACCATCGCCGCCGAAGGGATACAGCTGTGACCCTCACGCCCGACGACCCGCGCCACGGCAAGGCATCCACCTACACCAACCACGGGTGCCGCTGCGACCTCTGCCGGGAAGCCAACCGCACCTACCCGCCGCACCTGGCCGCCACCGTGCGGTACCGGCGCAAGCTCGGCCAGCAGCCACGCAAGATCGGCATCACCTACGAGCACGGCACACGGTACGGCTACATCCGCGGCGGCTGCCGCTGCCCCCAGTGCACCGAAGCCATGCGTCTCTACCAGGCCGCCTACCGGGCACGCCGGAAGGCCACAACATGACCACACTCGACCACGACCGCGATGACGACCTGACCGCCGAACGCGCCGGCCACACCCGCCTACTCGCCGACATCGACCACGACCTCCGCACCCCAATGGTCGAACACTGCCCGCACCACGGCACCTGGACGCACGAGGCGCTGATGGCCGAATGCCCCGCCTGCCTCGACCTCGAGCACGCTGACCGGGCAAACCGCAACGCCGCCCGCGACGCCCTCTACGACCTACGCAACACATCTGGAGGATGATGAGCGACACCACCGAACGACCCAACGAACCCGACCGCAAGGCGCTCGCCACAATCCCTGGCCGCTGGGCGCAACCCGACCCCGCCACCCTCGCCACACTGCCCAAAGGTGGCGCGCAGCTCTCGTATATGGGCCACGCCGAAGTCACCCTGGCGCTCATCGAGGCCGACCCCGCATGGAACTGGCGGCCCATGTCGCTCGACGTCGACTCCGGAGGCCCCGCGATCGAGGTGCACCCCAAGCGGCTCGTGATGTGGGGCTACCTCACCGTGCACGGCGTCGACCGGCTGTGTGTCGGCACCTGCGAACCCGGCAAAGGCGACCCTGAGAAAGAGCTGGTGGGCGATCTACTCAGGAATGGGGCGATGCGGTTCGGGATCGGTACGAAGCTGTGGTCGAAGGCGACGGACGCCGACCCGGCCGGCAGTGGGCAGGCAGGATTCCGCCGCAACCGCAAAGCCGAACCCGCCACCCCGGAGCCCGCCTATGAGCAGCCGACCGCACCCTCTGCCGGATCGGTGGCGTTGTACGCCAGGGTGCACGCCACGAAGGGCACCCCGATGGCCGACGTGCTGCGAGGGTTCGCCGCTGACGAGGCCAAGTCGTTGACGGCGCGCACGTTCGACGCTGACCCCACGTTCGCCGACCAGGTTGCCGCGATTCTCGACACCGCCCCGACCGGATAGGGGCCTGAGCACTGAGGCCGGCCGATCGCAAGCGGCAGGCCTCGTGGACAGCCCGGAGAGACGGGCAGCCAGGGTGGCGCAAGGCCGCCAAGGACGCACGGCACTGCCGTCCACGGGTTCGACCCCCGACCCTGACCCGACCACCACACACGGACCCTGGAGGGACCAATGACCAACGAACCCGACCACCGACCTGACAGCCCGACCATTAGCGGAGTTTGCCCGGCGGTCGAGCCGCCCTCAAAACAACCCGATCACATCTTCGAGCCGTACGACGCCAACCCCGGCATCTGTCGGCACTGCGGCGCCGTGAAGCCTTTCCCCTGCTACGCATCATGAGCGAGCGACTGACCAACGACTACGCCGCGCTTGTCGCGATGCTCGACCAGGCGGCAGCCGACCTGCAGGCCGAGATCGACGCCGCCATCGACCGGCACGGGCTGCTCGCCCGCACCGCCAACCAGCTACGCGCAGAAGCGGACGGGCCGAACGTGGCGGCCGAACCGGGAGCGATACTCAGCGTGCACGAACGCTGCACGCAGGAGCAGCGCGACGCACTGAAGCAACGGCTGGCCTCCGACAACCGCTGGCAGTACGTGATCGACCCCGCCAACAACACCGGACGGTGGACGATCCAGCTGGACGGCAGAGCACAGACCATCGACGGCCCGGTAATGACCGTGGCTGACTTCACGCCGTTCCGCGTGCGGCCATGACCTTCACCGAGCCGCCCGACTGGCACCAGCACGCCGCCTGCGCCGGCACCGACCCCGACCTGTTCTTTCCCGGGCGCGGCGTGCCGATCACCGACGCCCGCCGAGTCTGCGCCACCTGCCCCGTCAAGGCCGAGTGCCTCGACTACGCCATCCGCAACGGCGAAACCATCGGCGTCTGGGGCGGCACCTCGGAGCGTGAACGGCGTGCGATGCGCTCGGCCATCATCGGCTACGTGCGCCCGCCACGCTGGACTGGTGGCCCCGACGCGCAGCGCACCCCGTCGCCGCCGGTGGCGTGCACCTGGCCCGGCTGCGAGTTCGTGTCGTCACCGTCGGGCACCGGGTCACACATGGCCGCCCACCGACGCCGAACCGACGGTGCAGCATGACCGCATACGATGATTTCCTCGCGTCGAAACGGCGCAGCGTCCACGACATCGGCCCATCCGCCGACGCATCCGACGTCCACCCGCTGCTACACGACTGGCAGGCCGAGATCGTCACGTGGGCCGTCCGCAAGGGGCGCGCCGCCGTGTTCGCAGACTGCGGGCTCGGCAAGACGTTCATCCAGCTCGAATGGGCGCGGATGGTCGGTCGGCGAACTCTGATCCTTGCCCCGTTGTCGGTCGCCCGCCAGACCGTACGCGAGGCCACCAAGATCGACCTTGCCGTGCAGTACGTGCGCCACGGCAGCGACGTGACCGGCGACGGCATATGGATCACCAACTACGAGATGGCCGACGGGTTCGACCCCGCCCAGTTCGATGCCGTGGTGCTCGATGAGTCGTCGATCCTCAAGAACGTCGAAGGCAAGACCCGCCAACGGCTCACGACGGCCTTCGCGTCCGTGCCCTACCGGCTCGCCTGCACCGCGACCCCAGCACCGAACGACGTCGCCGAGTTGTGCAACCATGCCGAGTTCCTGGGCGTGATGTCACGGTCAGAGATGCTCGCAGCGTTCTTCGTGCACGACGAGATCGGTTGGCGACTCAAGGGCCACGCTGCCGCCCCGATGTACCGATGGATGTCATCGTGGGCTGTGGCGTTGCGCCGCCCGTCCGATGTTGGCTACTCCGACGACGGATACGACCTGCCCGAGTTGCGCATCATCCCGCAAGTCGTGGCAGTCGACATCGAAGCCGAGGGGCAACTGTTCCCGACCGAGCTCGGTGGCATCGGCGGCCGATCCAAGGTGCGCCGCGCCACCCTCGACGCACGCTGTGAACTGGCGTCCACGTTGGCGGCCGGCGACGGGCAATGGATCGTGTGGTGTGGACTCAACGACGAGGCCGACGAGATTGCCAGCGTCGTCGATGGTGCCGTGAACGTCGAAGGCGCATGGTCGCCCGACGACAAAGCCCGGGCGCTGGAGGACTTCCAAGACGGACGCATCCGTGTGCTCGTCACGAAGCCATCCATCGCCGGGTTCGGCATGAACTTCCAACGGGCACACCAGATGATCTTCGTCGGACTGTCCGACTCCTACGAGGCCTACTACCAGGCCATCCGACGCTGCTGGCGCTTCGGCCAACAGCACCCCGTCGACGTGCACGTGGTCGTGTCCGACCTCGAACGCCAGATCGTCGACAACGTGCGCCGCAAAGAAGCCGAAGCTATCCACTCCGTCGACCTGCTCACCCACTACTCACCGATCAAGAAAGAAGACCCCCATGGCCACGACATCGGAACGTCACCGACTGCTCGCCGAATCCCCCGTCGAATGCTCGCCTCAACCACGCGACGCTAACGACGTCACCGCCTACATCACCGACGACGCAGCCGGGCAGATGTGGCGGCTGATGCTCGGCGACTCATGCGAACGGCTCGCCGAGATTCCCGACAACTCGGTCGACATGTCGATCTACTCGCCCCCGTTCGCGTCGCTCTACACGTACTCGCCCAGTGAGCGCGACCTCGGCAACGCGTCGAATAACGACGAATTCATCGCCCACTACCGATTCATCATCGAGCACATGCTGCGCATCACCAAGCCCGGGCGAACGTGCGCCGTGCACGTCCAGCAGATCGCGCTGCTCAAGTCGCGTGAGGGATACACGGGCATGGTCGACTTCCGTGGTTCGGTCATTCAGGCGCACGTCGACGCCGGATGGATCTACTACGGCGAGGTGACCGTCGACAAGAACCCGCAACTACAAGCCGTGCGCACCAAGGCGCAAGGGCTGATGTTCGTGCAGCTGCGCCGTGACGCTGCGTTGTCGCGCCCGGCGATGGCCGACTACATCCTGATCTTCCACAAGCACGGCGACAACGAAACACCGATCCACCCCGACATCAGCAACGACACGTGGATCGAATGGGCGCGCCCGGTGTGGTACGGCATCCGCGAGATGGACACCCTCAACCCCGGCTCCGGGGCAGAGGATGCCGACGACCGCCACATCTGCCCGTTGCAACTCGAACTGATCGAGCGAGCCGTGCGCCTGTGGTCGAACCCTGGCGAGCTGATCTGCTCACCGTTCGCCGGCATCGGCTCCGAAGGCCACGTGGCGCTGCTCGCGAAACGACGATTCATCGGGTGCGAATTGAAGGCGTCGTACTGGCAGACGGCGTGCGCCAACCTCGCGAACGCTGAGGCGGTCGGTATGGCTCCTACGCTGTTCGATGACATCGCATGAGCCGGGTCACCTTCGACGTGTTCGGCTCCGCCCAACCCCAAGGCAGCAAAACCAAGATGCCGAACGGGGCGATGCTCGAGGGTGGCACCGCCGAGCTGCGCGCCAACCGGCGCAACTGGCGCAGCGCTGTGGCCGACGCCGCCGCCGACGCCCTGGCCGACCAACTCGACGGCCGCCAGATGGACGGCCCGCTCTCGCTCGACGTCGTGTTTCGGGCGCCGATGCCTGCCAGCCGGCCGAAGTGGATGCGCGCGCTCGGCTGCTGGTGGAAACCGACCGCCCCCGACCTCGACAAGCTCGTGCGCAGCGTCGGCGACTCACTGACCGCCTCGGGGCTCATCAAGGACGACGCCCGCATTGTCGCCCTGCGCGCCATGAAGATTGAGGTGGACGGGTGGACCGGGGCCACGATCAGCGTGCACGAGATCGGCAACGAGCCGGCTGATGAAGTGATCTGGTGACGTCGACCTGTGTTGCGCACATCTGCGGGCCGATCCTGGTCACCGGCTGCACCGATGTCGTCATCATCGACGCCCAAGTCCACGCCATCTGCCGCACACCCCACATCGCGCAACGCCTCCGGACGCGACCATGAACGCTGAACAGGTGAGGGCCAGGCTCGCTGGCCGCTGGCCAGACGACCGGTGGCTTCACGTGTACGAGGCACCCCTCGACTCGTCGCGGCAGGGATCCAAGATCGACGTACTCGTGATGGCCCTGTGGCAGTCCGATCGCCACGAGCTGGACGCGATTGAAGTGAAGGTCTCCTACCAGGACTGGCTGAAGGAGTGGCGCCGGGTGTCTTGGGCACTGACCACGCACGATGGTCGACAGATCGTGTCGGATCGCCAGTTCACCCCGTGGCAGCTTGCGTACCACACGAGACCGGCGAGCCCCGATGACGCCCAGCCACTCGGCAGGACAGTTCGAGACCCGGTGCCCGTCGGGTTCGTTCCGAACGTGGAGCGAATGGTCGCAGTGAACACGACCAAGAACGAACCGTGGCGCCGTCACTCCCACAGGTTTTGGATCGCCGCACCCGAACCTGTCGCTCAGCGCATCTTCACCGACGTGCAGGAGCAGGACGCGCTGCGCTCCTGGGGGGTGCTCGCCGTCACCGACCGAGATACGAGGGTGCTGTGGAAGCCGACCGTAAACAAGACGCCGAAACCACTCGCACCCCACCAGTACCTCGGCATCATCAGAGCCGCCGCCGACTCCGGCCTGAAAGCCCTAGAGCGAGCCCGGAACGCCGGATGGGCCGACGGTCATAAGGCCGGCAAGGCGGCCGCCCAGCTCCTCGACCGCCACGGGCTCGCCGACATCCCCGACACACCCGCCGACCTGGTGCCCGAATGAGCAGCAAAGGGGCCAACCGCTTCCGCTCCGACGGCAGTCTGCGCCGCAACGAGGTGGTGGCCAAGAAGCAGGTCGTGCGCCAGATGATCGACAGGGTGCCCGACGAGCTCTCACGCATCGACAGCGACGCACTCAGGGCTGCAGTTGTGCTGCTGGCCAACATCGTCAAGCGCAGCCGCCGCCCAGACATCCCGACCACACCCCACATCGCGCAACGCATCGCCCAGCTACTCGAGCCGCCTCCGCCTCCGCCTCCGCCTCCGCCCCCATCGACCGACGTGGCGGACACGAGCGCACATCACACCCGCCGACCTCACCAAAGGACACTGAAATGGCCGCCTACGTAAAGCTGTTTCGCAGCATCTGGCAAGACGACGACTTCAAGGCGCTGGCCGCCGAAGATCAACGCACCTACCTGATGCTGATCAGCCAATCCGACCTGTCACACGTGGGCGTTCTGCCGCTCATGCCGACCCGCTGGGCGCGCCTCGCGCCCGACACGGACGCCGATTCGGTGCGCGCGAGCCTCGCGCGCCTGGCTGTGGACAACTTTGTGCTGCTCGACGAGGCCACTGAGGAGTTGCTCGTGCGCAGCTACCTCGTGCACGACGAAGCGTTCAAGCTCACAAACGGCAAGAAGTCCCTGGAAGCGGCCTATCTGCGAGTGTTGTCACGACGGTTGAAAGCAACGCTTGAACCCATGCTCCAAACGGTAGGGGTAACTGTTGTGCCAACCCTTGACCGAACTGTTGACGTATCCCAGCAGCAGCAGCAGCAGCCAGCAGCCATCACCAGTAGCCATGAACCAGCAGCAGCAGCCGACCCCACCTGGGCCGCCGCTGCTGCCATCTCGATGCTGATCGACTACCGAGTCGTCACCGAGTCGCCACGCTTCCCCGGGCCATGGAGGGCTGCTCTCGCCAAGGCGCTGCCCGACGAGCACGGCGACGCCATCCGCCGCTTCCAGACCGCACATCCGAACGCCACAGCCGCAGACATCGCCGGCCGAGTGCTCGGCGTGCCCGGGCTCGGCAACACCACGACCCCACCCGCACCCGACTGGCACGCCAACCCGCACTGCGAACACTGCGACGGCTCAGGCATCGCACGACTCGACGACATCGGCCAAGGCACCTACGGGCCATGCGAGTGCAGGCGCACCGAGCCGTACCCGGATGCCGACGTGATCGAAATGCGCTGGGCATGAACCAGCAACACCAACCAGGAGAAACCACCATGACCACCACCAACCCGCCCGAAACCATCACCCTCGACGGCGTCATCTATACCCGAGCCACCGACGCCACCCCCACCGAATGGCGCATCGTCATCGCCCAACGCGGATGGGTGTTCGTCGGCCGATGGAGCCAAGACGGTGAACAGGTCACCCTGACCAACGCCAAGACGATCCGAGTGTGGGGCACCACTGCCGGGCTCGGCCAACTCGCCATCAATGGCCCGACCACAAAGACGATCTGCGATCCCGCCGGCACAGTTCGGATGCACATTCTCGGCGTTGTCGCGACACTGGACACGCAGGTGACCACATGGTGAGCGTGATGGCATCCCTCGGCAAGGACGCCCAAGCCACCCACGGCAACGGCTACGGCTACGGCAACGGCTACGGCAACGGCTACGGCGACGGCGACGGCTACGGCAACGGCGACGGCAACGGCTACGGCGACGGCTACGGCGACGGCTACGGCTACGGCGACGGCAACGGCGACGGCTACGGCGACGGCTACGGCTACGGCGACGGCTACGGCGACTGAGCGAAACCCCCAATGACCACCGACCAGGAGCCAACGACATGAACACCCAACCCGACCCAGAGCGCACAGTCACCCTCACCGTGTACGCCATCGAAGCCCAACAGCTCGACGTGACCACCTACGGCGAACCGCGCTCCCGCTACATGAACGTGCGCATCAAGGTTCGCGCCCATGGCTACGGCATTGATTTCGCATGGCAACCCACCGACCCGACCGAGCGATGGTGGCCGGGCGACACCGTGCAAGTGACGCTGCCCGAGCGCAAGGCCGACGCATGAGCACCAACCGCACCAACGAACTCGGCAATGCGATCCTCAAGGCGCTCGACATCTCACCCGACTGGGCAGGGGAGCTCACGCTCCACAGCGTGCCCGGCGAGCTGGAAACCGTCACCGTCGTGTTCCACGCATGGAACCCCGACACCAGCGAGATGACCCGAACCACCCGCACATGGCGCGAAGTTGAGGAGCCCACCCGATGAGCACCCGAACCCCGCAGTCGATCGCCGCCCACATCACCACCGCACTCATCCCCGCCATCACCACCACCGCCGGCCAACTCGGCCGACACCCCGGCAACCTGATCACCCGCCTCCAAGGCGCAGCGATCAACCTCGCCAACGTCGACATGCCCGCCATCGCCGCCTCACTCGGCCGCGAACACCACACCGCGGCGGCCGGCAGACCACGCCAAGGCGCAGGCGGCAACACCGGCGGCATCGGCACCTCCACCACCGAAGACATCGGCTGCGAACTCGACCGCATCAGCCGCTACTGGCTCGACCTCACCGAAACCATCGACCGGCTCCACCCGCACCCCGACTGGCCACCCATCACCAGCGGCCTACGAGCACGCCTCACCACCGCCACCGAAGCCCTGAGAGCCGTCTGTGTGGCCCCAGGAGCCACGCAAGACCCACAAGTGGCATGGGAAGACCTCACCGACGCCGTAGAGGGCGTACAGGTCGCCACCGCCGCAGTCATCCACGCCGCACGACGCGCCAGCCGGGCCCGCGCCTGGGCACGCGAACACGACCTCGACGACATCGACCCACCCGACACCCTCACCGAAGCCGCACGCTGCACCACCACCGGCTGTGACAACTACCGCGGCACCCACGGCCGCCGCCACCCCGACACCGGCGCCGAACACCACGCCACAATCTGCGACTCGTGTTACCAGCAGCTCTGCCCGCAATGCTGGACACGACCGAGACGCACACCAGGCGCACGCGAATGCATGGCCTGCGAGATCCGCAACCGACGCACCCGACACGAAGGATGAACCCATGAACATCCCACGCCAACGCCGCTACCCAATGCGACCCATCCGCACGCCAACCAGACCGGCACGCCCCCCTGTCGGCGCTCACGTGATCACCACCGATGACGGACCCCAAGAATGTGGCTACGGCGACGGCTACGGCGACGGCTACTGGGAATACCAACGTGACGGCCGATGGATTCACTTCCGCCCGACCTACATCACCTCAACGACGTCGCTCAATGTCGCACGGCCCGAATGACACAACACGCAGCACCTATCCACCACACCCGCCAACAATGCTGCTACAGTCACGCCAATGTGCCAGCCGTGACGCTCCCCACCGGGTCGAGCGCATGACAGCACGAAGGCCACGACACCACGCCGGCACCCACCTCCACACCGCCCGCAAGGTCTGCGCACTCGCCGCCGCCAACCCCGACGCAGTCTGCTGGCGCGACGGACTCACCCTCGACCAACACCCGCCACACCACGACGGCAAACGCCCAACATGGACAGGCGGCCACACCATCGACGGATGGGTCGACCCGCCACCCTGGGTGCAGGTCACACGACGACCGCCACCCGGCCCGTGGATCGCCCCCGAAGCCTCCACATGCAACTACGCAGCCGGCGCCGGACGCAACGAGACACTGCGAGCGAACCCGACGAGTCGCCGATGGTTTGCATGACCATGCAGTCATGCGCATTTTTTCACGGACAGTGGTGACGGAGGATGACGCCGAGCAACCTGAGGTCTCTCTCTCTGCGCTAACCCGCAGGTCAGAGGCCATGGATTCGACCCGCCAACCACCACGCCGAGTGACGCTCACTAGGTGTGGTGACGGCTCTGCATGAAACCTGCATGATTGGGGGCGCGGTGTCGGTTCGCATGGCGTTCGCAGCGTTCGAGGCCGGGCTACCGCAACGGTCGCCGGAGGTGCAGGTGCTGGTCGCGGCCGGCGCAGCGTTGGCCACCGAGATCGATGACGCCTCGGTGCCTGACGACAAGGGCAAGACGCGCACGGCTGCCGCCGCTGTCTCGGCGTTGCGTGGTCTGCTCGATGACCTGATCGCAAAGGGGCGTGCCGTTGCAGACGATGGCGAAGCCGATGCCGGATGGATCACCCCCAGTGCCGTTGCTGATCTTGCCGCGGTTCGGGACGCCGCGCGATCTGTCGCGGGTGACGCTCGGCCACGAGGTGGGCGAGGTCGCAAGGCGCCTACGCAAGCCGCTGATGCCGTGGCAGCAGCACGCGGTTGATGTTGCGCTCGAGGTCGATCCCGACACGGGGGAGCTGTTCTACGAAGAGGTCGTGATCAGTGTCCCGCGCCAGAGCGGCAAGACCACGCTACTGATCGCGCTGATGGTGTGGCGTTGCCTGCACATGTGTCGCCGGCTGGGCACACCGCAGACGGTCACGTATCTGGCGCAGACGCGCAACGCTGGCCGGTTGAAGCTGGAGCGCGAGATCATCCCGCTGGTGCGTCGGGCGACCGGGCTGCGTGAGGTGCCGCACTCGCGGGCCCGTCCGGAGCGCGACACGGACTGGAAGCCGTCGCTCAACAACGGCAGTGAGCACATCCTGTTTGGTACCGGGTCGTTCTTGCAGGTGGCGGCGCCGACCGAAACCGGGTCGCATGGTGACGTGCTCGATATGCCGGTGATCGATGAGGCGTTCGCCCATCAGAACGACTTGGTAGAGCAGGCGGTCGATGCTGCCACGATCACCCGCACGAGTGCGCAGACGTACATCATTTCGACGGCTGGCAACGCTCGTAGCGTGTTCTTCTGGCGTAAGGTGCTTGCCGGTCGGCGCACGGTGACTGAGGGCCGGCCGTCGCGTTCGTGCTACCTGGAATGGTCGCTGCCGGATGATGCCGACTACCACGATCCCGAGCAGTGGGCGCAGTACTTGCCGGCGCTGGGGCACTCGATCAAGGCTGCGAAGCTGGCGACGCGACTCGACAAGGCGCTCGCCAACCCTGACGAGGTGGACGATGAAGGGTACGAGCCGGGCCTGCCTGGCTTCCTTCGTGGGTACATGAACCGGTGGGTGGACCCGCCGCAGTTGACGCACGAGGTGCGCCCGTCGGAGATTGCGCCTGAGGTGTGGATGAGCCCGACGCTGTTGGATGCGAGTTCGCAGATTGTCGGCCCGTGCGTGATTGGCGTCGGTGTCGGCCTTAACGGTCTGTCGGCGTCGTTCGTGGTCGCTGGCCGCAACGCCGCCGGCCGGGTCCATGTTGAGACGCTGGTACGTGACGCCGAGCTGTGGCGGTTCGAGGCTCGGCTGCGTGAGTTCGTGCAGACCTGGCAGCCGTCGTCGGTCGCCTGGTACAACAACGGGCCGTCGCGGGCGTTCGCTCCGGAGATTCAGCGGGCGACCGCTCTGTGTGCCACGTCCGAGCCGGTGCCGTTGAACGGGTTGGAGTGGCGTGCTGCGTGCGCGGCGTTCGTGCGTGCCGTGGCCGATGCGCAGATCGTGCACCTCGGTGACCTGCTGCTCGAGGATTCGGTGCGAGGTGCGTTCCGCCGTGAGGTGGGCGACGGCTGGGAATGGGATCTCGCCGGCGCCCGCACTGACATCACGGCGCTGTTGGCAGCGACGGCTGCGGTGCGTGCGGTCGAGACGCTGGCCGAGCCCGAGAAGCATCAAACATGGTTCTACTGATCGGAGCGTGGTGAATGGGTATCTTCCGTCGCTCTCGCCCGGTTGATCAGGTGGAGGATCGCACAGCAACGCTCGGAGCGTTGCAGGCGATCATCGATCGCAGCAACATGACCGCCGCCGGCGTCTCGGTCACTCAGGAGAGTGCACTGTCGTCGTCGGCTGTGTGGGCCTGCCTGGAGTTGATCGCTGGCGTCGGTTCGACGTTGCCGCTTGACGAGTTCACGACGAAGGCCGGCACGCAGGTGGCTGTGAATCTGTCGGCGCTGTTCGCTGATCCTGACCCTGACCCGTCGATCACGGCGGTGGCGTTCCGTGCGCAGATCTTGCGTAGTGTTGCCGCTCGTGGCAACGCCTACGCCGACCTGCTCGGCGCCGAGATGGGGCAGCCGACCGGTGCGGTGACGATCCACCCGGACCGGGTTCGGTGGGACTGGGATCGCACCGAGCGCCGCTACCGGGTGTTCGTCGACAACAAGGTGCGCGAGCGTTGGCCGTTCGGTGACCTGTGGCACTTCGCGCTGTTCCAGCCGCCGGGTTCACCGATCGGTCGCAATCCGATCGAGGTGCATCGCCAGACGATCGGCGCATCGTTGGCGGCGCAGCAGTTCGGTGCGCAGTTCTTCGACTCGGGCGGGCACCCGACGGTCATCTTGAAGATGCCCGGGGCTGACCCTGGTCCGGAGGAGGCGAAGGCGCTCAAGGCGCGCATTGTCGACACCACTCGTGGCAGCCGTGAGCCGATGCTGATGCCGAACGGCTGGGAGATGGAGAAAGTCACCATCCCGCCGGAGGATTCGCAGTTCTTGGAGACGCAACGGTTCGGCACCGAGGAGATCGCCCGTGCGTTCCTTGGTGGGTTCCCCGAGCTGATCGGCTCGGCCGTGTCCGCTGGCGGTTCGCTCGAGTACGTGAACCGCGAGCAGCACATGGCGAACTTCATCGCCTTGTCGTTGTCGCCGAAGTACCTGATTCCGTTGGAGCAGGCGTTGTCGGCGTTGGTGCCCGCTGGCCGCTACGTGAAGCACAACGTCAACGCTCTGCTCCGGAGCGACCTGAAAGGCCGCTACGAATCCTACGAGCTGGCCGCGAAGACGTCGGATCTGATGGGCGCGCCGCTGATGACTGTCGACGAGATGCGTGCTCTGGAGAACCTTCCACCCCTGACCGACCAGCAGCGTGCAGCGTTCGTGCCGCGCCCTGTGTCGCCTGCAACGATCGGAGGCCGCTGAATGCGTGACCTACTGACCCGCTCACTTCCTGACGCCGTGCGCGAGCGTCTGGCCGCCGACACCCCGACCCTGATCGCCGCCGGGCTCGCCAGTCGAACCACCGACGGGCACACCGTCGAGGCGCGCACGTGCAAGGTGGAAACCCGCACCGGCGATGACGGTTCGCGTGGTGTCGTCGGCTACGCCACGACCTGGGATACCTGGTACGACGTCGCCGGTGGCGCGCCGTTCGGCTGGTCCGAGTCGATCGCCAAGGGTGCGGCAACGAAGTCGCTCGCAGAGCGTGACGACGTGCGCTTCTTGGTGAATCACGAAGGCGTCACGAAAGCGCGCTGCCGTGGCAGCCAGATGGACACGATGACCCTGGCCGCTGATGACATGGGCCTACGGTTCGACGTGCCGCACCTCGATGAGCGCAACCCGTCCGTGATGGAGCTGCTGTCCGCGATCGACCGCGGCGACGTCGACGAATGCTCATTCGCCTTCATGGCCACATTGCAGGAATGGAACGAGGACTACACGCAACGGCGCATCCTCGAGGTTCGCCTGTTCGACGTGTCCGCCGTGACCTACCCGGCGAACAAGGCGACCATCATCGGCCTGCGCTCCGCTGCGCCTGCCGCCCCCATCGAGCCAACCGAGCGTGGCATGTCGCTGCGCCTGGCTCTCGCGCTGGCCGACTCGCTCGGCTGATCACGAAACGGCAGACGCCGCCGAGACGCCGCACGGACGCCGCCCCAACGAGGGCACGTCACCTGTGCACGTCACCCTCGCGCACGTCACCCGGCCGCCCCAACAACCCCACGACCTCCACAAGGAGTACACCCCATGTCCGATTTTCTCACCGTTCTGCGCACCAAGCTGCAGACCAAGATCGACGAGCGCACCGCGGCCAAGGCCGAAGTCGATGCGATCCTCGCTGTTCCCGCCGCTGAAGGTCGCTCCGACCTGACCGACGCCGAGACGACTGCGTTCACCGAGGCCCGCGCCAAGGTCAACGCCATCGACGCCGACATCGACGCCACTGAAGCCCGCGTGGCCGAACTGGCAGCGATGGAGGAGCGCCGCTACGAAGCCGCCGCCAAGGCCCCGACCGGGCGCGTGAGCGTCAAGTCGGAGGCCCGCACGTACTCCAAGGAGAACGACCGCGGTGGCGTCGGCTTCCTGCGCGACGTCGCAGCCCGCACCTACGGCGACTTCGGCGCGATGCAGCGTCTCGACCGCCACATGCAGGAGGAGCGCGTCGAGCGTGCCGCCTACATGCCCGGCATCGAACAGCGCGACATCGGCACCTCGGCGTTCGCCGGGCTCACCGTGCCGCAGTACCTCACAGAGCTGGTGGCCCCGAAGATCCGCAACAAGCGCCCGTTCGCCGACATCTGCCGTGCCGTGCCGCTGCCCGCTCAGGGCATGACCGTGAACATCTCGCGGATCACCACGGGTACCGCCGCCGCTGCCCAGGCATCGGAAGCGGGCGCCGTGCAGGAGACCGACGCCGACGACACGCTGTTGACGATCAACGTGCGCACCATCTCCGGCCAGCAGGACCTCTCCCGTCAGGTGCTCGACCGCACCACCGGTGGTGACAGCGTGATCATCGAAGACCTGATCGGCGCCTACCACGAGGAACTCGACCGCCAGATCCTCGTGGCCGACGGCACCTCGGGCACGCACCTCGGCGTCAAGAACACGACCAGCAACATCGCTGTCACGTACACCGACGCATCGCCGACTGCTGCGGAACTGCACCCGAAGATGGCCGACCTGCTCCAGCAGATCAGCTCCGGCGTCGACGACATGACGCACTTCGTGATGCACACCCGCCGGTGGTGGTGGCTGGCGTCGCAGCTCGGTTCGACCTTCCCGCTCGTCACCGTCGGCAACGCCGGTGTGCAGCAGGTCGGCACCGTCGGTGACACCAGCTACATGGGCGGCGGCCGAGGCTACCTCGGCGCAGGCGTCGTGCTCGACCGCAACATCGAGACCACCCTGGGCGGTGGCACCGAGGACGCGATCTACGGCGTCAACGCCAACGAGTGCTTCCTGTGGGAAGACCCGAGCGCGCCGCTGTTGATCCGTGCCGAGCAGACCGGCGCCGGCAACCTGCTGGTCAAGTTCGTGGTCTACGGCTACTCGGCGTTCACCGCTGGGCGTTACACCTCAGCAACCGGTGACATCACCGGCACCGGCCTGGCCGCTCCGGCGTTCTAAAAGGTGGGGGCAACTAGCCCCTGCCGTTCTGACACCGGGGGCGAGCCGAAACTCGCCCCCGGTGTCCCCTCGCAATTCCCCCTCTCGAAAGGACTCCGCCATGACCAAGCAGAACGGCAACCTCTACAACGACGATTACCTGCGGCAGGGTTCGTTCACGAACGCAACCTGCCAGGAATCGGTGCCCCGCATCAACGCCGGTGCCAACGGTGCGATCGCAGCGACCGGCGTCGAGCTGTCCGTCGCCATCCCGCTCAATGCCGGCGACGTGGTGACCAACATCACCTTCGTGACCGCAACGACCGCAGCGGGCACCCCAACCGCCGGCTACGCCGTGCTGCGTGACCCTGCCGGCGCGAAGCTGGTACAGACCGCCGACTTCGGCTCGACCGCCCGCGCAGCGAACACCAAGTACACGGTCGCCCTGACCGCCCCGTACACGGTCACCACGCCCGGCCTGTACTACGTCGGGATCAGTTTCACCGCTGGCACCATCCCGACGCTGCGGTCACTCGACCTCGGCAACGCCGCCCTCGCCGGTGCGCTGATCACCAACATGCCGATCCTGGTGCAGTCGCACGGCTCGGCCGTTGGTGCTGTGGCGCCGGCAACGATCGCAACCCCGACGACCACGGCGATCATGCCGTACGTGCTCGTCTCATGAGCGACCTGGCTGCACTCCAGGCTGAGCGCGTCGGCTACGTCCGCCGCGGTCTGGCCGACCGGGTGAAGGCCGTCGACGCTGCCATCAAGGCGCTCGGTGCTGATCCTGCGCCTGCCGTGGTGGAGGTGCCGGAGGCATTGTCGCCTGCGGTGGAGACGGCTGTGCCTGCGAAGCCGAAGGGCCGCCGGGGCTGATGTCGAACCTGACCGTGGCCGCATGGCGCCTCTGGAAGGGCGCGCCAACTGAGCCGCCTGACCCTGTGGTGCAGGCTGCGATCGACGCTGCTGAGCAGGCGATTGCCGGGTACTGCGGTCGCGCGTTCGTGGTCGCCTCCGGGTCGACGACCCGCATCTTCGCGCCGGCGTCGGATCGATCTGAGACGATCGAGATCGACGACGCAACCGCGGTGACGGTGGTCGCCAACAGCGGCAGCACGATCGCCGCCACCGGTTACCAGCTCGAGCCGGTGAACGGGATCAACGCCGCCGGCATGGCGGTGCCGTACTCGCGTATTCGCCTGTTCGGCACCACCTGGGTGCAGACGTACAAGGGTGAGGCGTCAGTGTCGGTCACCGCCACGTTCGGTTGGGCTGCGATCCCTGCCGCGTACACGGAGGCGGTGAAGATCCTCAGCGCCGACATCCTCGACAACAAGGACATCCGCAACGGTGTCGCCGGGTTCGCCGACTTCGGTGCTGTGCGAGTGCGTGAGAACGCGTCGGTGACGATGCTGCTCACCAACGCCAAGCTGGTGCGCAGTCGTGCGGGCGGTCCGGTCTGATGGGCTTGTCGATCGCCGACATTCGCGACGCCGTTGCCACCTGTGTCGGCGACGTGCTCGAGTCGTCGGAGCAGCGGGTGAACGCGTACGGGTACCCGCCCGACTCGCCCGAGCTCGATGCGCTGCTCGTGCTGCCTCGTGCCGGTGAGGATGGCAACTACGTCAACTATCACCGGTCGTTCGGCACGACCACGACGGGTGGTAATGGTGCGCTGTGTGAGATCGGCCTGACGTTGGAGTTGCGTGTCGGTGGTGGGCAGATCGACGCCGCCCGCAAGATGGACTTGTTCTTGTCGGCTGGTAACGCGGAGAGCGTGGTCGATGCGTTGCTCGCCGATCCGACGCTGGCCGGTGTGATTCAGACACTGCAGATCGATGGTGCGACCCGCCCCGGTTGGTTCGCCCCGGCTGATGGCACGGCGCGCGAGTGGCTGTCATCGTCGCTCGCTCTCACGATCCTGGCCAGGAGGTAGCTGATGCTGCGCTGCACGCAATCACACGAGGTGCCCACGTTCGGCACGATCCCTGAGGGTTCGCTGTGGGCGGACGACTCGCCGTTCGTGACCGACCTCGGCCTGTTCGAGCCGGTGGCCGACGCCGAGCCCGAGCTGAAGCCGAAGCCGGTCGTGCGCAAGTTCAAGCCTGGCGGCGGCGCGAAGCCTGCGCCGGCCGCCGTCGGCGAGCACGGCCCTGAGATCGTAACCCTCCCGGCCGGCGCCGTCATCATCCCCACCATCGAAGGCGAGGCGGTCTGATGGCCATCGACTACTGGCACGACATGAGCATCCTCGTCGGTGGCCTGGAGGTGGCGACACACGGCAAGAACGTGGACATGCGCACACAGGTCGCCCCGCTCGACATCACCCCGATGTCAACGCCTGACGGGTGGACCGAGCTGGCCGGCGGCGTGCGCTCGGGCACGTTCGACATGTCGCTGATGCAGAACCTTGCCGCCGGCTCAATCGACGCAACCATGTTCGCCGAGTTGGGCGTGTCGGGAACCCCGGTCACCGTGTGTACCCGCTCGGCTGACGGGTCGTTCGCGTACCTGTTCCGCAACTCGACCGGCAGCTACACGCCGTCCATGTCGCCGGTGGGTGATCTGGCGATGGCTGCACTGTCGGGCAACTCGACGGGTGGCATCGTGCGCGGCTCGCTGATCCATCCCGGCTCAGCGTCACGCTCGAGCTCGTCGACGGGTACCGGCCGCCAGTTGGGCGCGGTGGTTGCCGGGAAGTCGATGTACGCGGCGCTGCACGTGCTGTCCGTGTCGGGCACCACGCCGTCGCTGACCGTGATCGTGCAGTCCGACGACAACGCCGGCTTCACGACGCCAACGACTCGCATCTCGTTCACCGCCGCCAACGCGGTCGGTGCGCAGTGGGGTTCGGTGGCCGGCGCGATCACCGATGACTACTGGCGCATCTCCTACACCATCTCCGGCACCACCCCCGTTTT
>ERZ724506.256-NODE-256-length-20009-cov-8.732685_pt1 | contig 20009 bp, 21 predicted proteins | sample MGYA00376039_ERZ724506 | MGnify/ENA primary metagenome ERZ724506 (study PRJEB28724, sample SAMN07190887) | wastewater metagenome | isolation source: effluent of sewage treatment plant in Hong Hong | place: USA: Christiansburg, Virginia | collected 2016-03-01 ... | reverse complement strand
CCTTGCTGAATCCCTTGCAACACACCTTGCTGTACCAAATTCTGTTTCCAAGCATCAATGCGTTCTTCAATCATTTCTTGTACCTCCGGTAAATCGTGCAGTTCGGGTAAATTCGTTAAAGGTTCAAAGCGTTTTAGCACCACGCGGTTAATCCACACCGTAAACGCTCTATCCTCTATCGAAAATAGTCATTGACTTGATTAATAACTTGATAAATAAATAATAATAATAATGCAAAAAAATACAAACCAACAATAAAACTCCCTTTCGTTTTCTTTCTTTCATCGTAGTCAGAGAATGCTTTTTTGATAATTGTAAAAATTATAAACATTTAATTAACCCAATTACTCCGGCAAAAATAATTGCACCACCAAGAAGTAGGATACCTAACGCTGGAATGATCATCGAAAAACTAATGACCGCCAAAAACAAACCACCCCAGTTAGAAACTGCTGACCAATTGATCGTTGCACCAATTGCATCCAAATAAGCACCAGCAGAAGCAAATGACGCGGTTAGATATAACCAAGCCCCATTACTCCCCCCTTCAATAAGATACCCGCCCGCGCCCGTATTCGGGTCAATCACCGAGAACCCCGCACCCGTCCAGCCGTCTTGTGTGATGGGTGCTTCATGAATCGTGATTTCATATCCCGCATCCAATGCCTGCTGTATCCGGTCTTTCGTACTCTGGCTGTGTGCGAAGAGCTGATTGTTCACGATATTCGGGTTAGCTAGAAAGGCATTCATTGCAGTAGCGGTTGCTGGAATCAGTACAACTCATAACCCTTCTTTATTATCCCGAACTCAGGTTATTTAAACACTGTTAATCCGCAGCAAGCGGATATTGGCAGACAAACCGCCCGAAGTCGCATTCGATAAAGTCAACGTACCGCCCATGCGTTCGATGGTGCGTTCGACGATAGCCAAACCCAAGCCCGTTCCGTTGGCGGCGGTGCGAGCAGCTTCGCAGCGGTAGAAGGGTTGCGTTAAATTTTCCAGTTGTTCGGGGCTGACCCCTTTGCCGTAATCGCGGATTTTCAGCATGACCCATTTATCGCGGGATTTAGCCGCAATTTTGATATGGGCGATGCCCGATTCTTTCGAGCGACCGTAGCGGCTGGCATTTTCAATCAAGTTAGTGACCACACGTCCCAGCTCAACCGGATCGGCTAACACTTGCAGATTGTCTTCGAGCTTGAATTGAATCGACACATCGGGAAAATTGCGCCACACCTGCACGCTGGACTCGACCACGGTGCGGAGGCTTACTGCTTTCAAGGTTTCGCTCTTGGGGCGGGCGTAGTCCAAAAACTTGCCAATAATCGCTTCCAGCTCGGCAATATCCGCGACCATATTGGAAAGTGCCTGCTCATTGCTCACGCTCATTTCCATTTCTAGCCGCAGCCGCGCCAAGGGTGTGCGCAAATCGTGCGAGATACCCGCCAGCATCAACGCACGGTCTTGCTCGACTTTAGAAAGCCGTTGCGCCATGCGATTGAAACCGCGATTGACTTCGCGGATTTCTCCGGTCGTGACGTTTTCGTCCAACTCGGGCGTGGCATCGAAATCGCCTTCGCGCATTCGGCTGGCAGCGAAAGACAATTCACGCAAAGGGCGGTTAATCAAGCGCGTAATGGCGACCGCACCCGCTAATGAGAGGATGAGGATCATGGCTGCCCATAAACTCCAAGTGGTCGTATCCGAATCCACCACCCGCGCGATTTGCGATGTCGCAAACATGCTGCACAACAGCAAGGCCGAAATCAGAACAAATGTCCGCCAAAAAAGACTCACCCCATGTGTAGGAAGCGGCGTATCGTCGGAGTCGGCATCGGCATGTGCATCCAGATGCTGAGTGGATTGAAATTCGGTATCCGTATCAGGAGAAGATGCCATGCTGTATAAGCCGTGCTATTTACTATTTACACTTAGACGGGATCGTCAGGAATAAAAACGTAACCAACGCCCCATACGGTTTGTATCAGGCGCGGGTTAGCGGGGTCGGTTTCCAGCAGTTTACGCAGGCGGGAAATTTGCACGTCCAAACTGCGATCAAAGGGTTCAAACTCCCGCCCGCGTGAGAGTTGCGCCAATTTTTCACGCGACAAAGGAATACGCGGATGGCGCACCAGCGTTTTGAGCATGGAAAATTCACCGGTTGTCAGCGGGAGTTCTTCGCCATTTTTGGTGAGCTTGCGGGCTGCCAGATCGAAATGAAATGCACCAAAGCGCACCACCTCGGCCTCGGTGGACGGAGCGCCCGGCACTTCGGGTTTGGGACGACGGCGCAACACCGCATGGATGCGTGCCAGCAATTCGCGGGGGTTGAATGGCTTGGTCAAATAATCATCCGCACCCACTTCCAGCCCGACAATGCGATCCACATCCGCGCCTTTGGCGGTCAGCATAATGACGGGGGTTACGTCCGATTCCGCCCGCAAGCGGCGGCAGATGGAGAGGCCATCTTCCCCCGGCATCATCAAATCCAGCACAATCAAATCAACGGTTTCGCGCTGCATGATGCGGGTGAGTGCTTTGCCATCTTCGGCTAGCAAGATGTCGAAACCTTCCTGAGACAAATAACGCCGCAGCAAATCGCGGATGCGCGTGTCGTCATCAACTACCAGAATCTTATTGGGTCTAGGAGCGGTGTGTGTCATGGCCTTCAATTGGTAAATGTTACGTTGGTTACGTTGTTACGTTGTTACGTTGTTACGCCAATGTAACACCAGCGTGTCAGGTCAGCGGCTCAAACTTCACAACAACCAGTGACAAATTGTCACCACCACCCTGCGCTCGGGTGCGTGCTTTGTTAATCAAAAACTCGGTGGCATCACGCGCGGGCAGAGCCGATAGTGCCGCGCCCAGTTCGGGGGTACTAAAGTAATGCCAGACCCCGTCGCTGCACGCCATCAACACGTCACCCGGACGCAGCTTGGTGATCAGGTGGTAGCCAGTCACAGGCTCGGTATCGGTTCCTAGGCAACTGGTCAGCATATTGGATTTGGGGTGAACATTCGCTTGATCTTCGGTTATTTCACCCTTATCTACCAGCGTTTGAACGTAAGAATGATCTTTACTGCGCTTAACGAGTTTATCGCCATGAAAGTGATAAATACGTGAATCACCCACATGCGCCCAGTGGCAATCGCCCCCCGCGTTAATCAAAAAGGCGGCAAATGTGCTGTGCGGCTCTTGTTCTGAGGATACGGCAGTGAGTTGAATGACCGTGTGTGCTTCTTGAATAATTTGGGATAAAAACGTGGTTCCGTCATCCACATTGGGGTCGTAGGTTTCAAAAAGTTGTTTGGCGGTGAGCATCACTTGATCCGATGCCTTGCGCCCCCCACTGCGTCCACCCATACCATCTGCGACTACGGCGAGGATACATCCGTTTACAGAACGGTGCTTTATCAAAGCAAGTTGGTCTTGCTGGTACTCTCGGTCACCTTTGTGAATGCCCGTTGAAGCCGTTAAACGGTATCCTGTTGCCATAATTTTTCCCTACCAAATTTTCCACCAAGGTTCATCCACCGTGCGAAAGCCGTTTTTCAGTAGTTCAGACTGCGGATAGTTTTGTTCTAAAACCCGTTTAACGTCGTCACGCAACTGCGTCATTCCCAGTGCATTGTAGGATTGATACAGGATAAAAAGAGCATCTTCCACCGCAGGAACTGCGCGGTAATCGGCAACGGCTTGCTGGGCGCGGTTAATCGCCGCCACATAAGCCCCACGACGGTAGTAATAACGCGCTACATGGACTTCATACCGCGCCAGTGATCCGACGATATAGTTCATGCGCAGATAGGCATCGGGGGTATAACGCGATTCGGGGAAGCGTTCGATCAATTCTTTGAAGGATTCAAACGATTCTTTTGCCGCTTTTTGGTCGCGTTCCGAGAGGTCTTGTCGGGTTAAACTGGAGAAAAATCCCACATCCTCGTTAAAACGCACCAAGCCTTTGAGGTACAACGCGTAATCAATAGCGGGGCTGGCGGGATGGAGCTTCATGAAGCGTTCAATCGCTGCTACGGAACGGGCTGGCTCTTGCCCCTTGTAAAGGGAATAGGCTTTATCCAATTCGGCTTGTTGCGCCAACGGGGTTCCAACGGCGCGGGCTTCGAGCTTTTCCAGCAAGGTGATGGCTTTGTCCCATTGTTTATTGTCCATTTCGTCTTTGGCTTCGGCATAAATTTGTGCCGGAGTCATCTTCAGCGTCCGGTCAACGGGTGTACTGGCGCAACCCACAACACCTAGCACACAAGCTGCCAGCAACGAGGCATAAACAACCGATAATTTGAAACGAAACATGTTAGGAAACCTCTTTGAAACAGGGCATTGAAATTATATCGACCCCACATCCACCCGATGAGTGGGAGGACTTGAATAGCGAACTCCACGAACTGCGCCACGCCACCGTCGGCATCGCGCAGCATGGCGTGCGTTTGGATATTGCATTGGTTCATAGCGTACCGGAATTTTCACGCAGCTATTTGCAACAATTATTAGAGGCGGGGCTGGTGCAGGTGAATGCCCGTGTGGTGACCAAAGCATCGCACCGCGTGAAAGTAGGCGATGCCTTGGCGATTGAATTGCGTCCCACACCGCAAAGCCAAGCCTTTATCCCCCAGCCCATGCCATTGGATATAGTGTACGAGGATGCCCACATCGTGGTGCTGAATAAACCAGCGGGCTTGGTCGTACATCCAGCGCCGGGGAATTGGAGTGGCACGCTACTCAATGGTTTGCTGGCGTATGATCGCGCGTTTTCATTGGTTCCCCGTGCGGGCATCGTGCATCGGCTGGACAAAGATACCAGCGGCTTGATGGTGGTGGCACGCACCCGTCTGGCGATGGATTATTTGGTTGAACGTATTGCTGCGCGGGAAGTGAGTCGGCAATATCTGGCCGTCGCGCACCAACCTTGGGTGGGTAGCACGACATGCACGGTAGAGGCCGCCATTGGGCGCGATCCGCGTAACCGCTTGCGTATGGCGGTGGTGGATTTGTCGCACCAATCGGGTAAACCTGCTAAAACAGATTTCATATTATTAGGGAATGCCGATGAAGGTTGTTTGGTTCGATGCGTGTTGCACACAGGGCGAACACACCAAATTCGTGTTCACATGGCATCCCTCGGGCATCCCTTGGTGGCGGATACGGTGTATGGCGGCAAAATCGTTCCGGCGATGGGGCGGCAGGCATTGCACGCGGTTCGGCTGGCATTGGCACACCCCGTATCGTTAGAAACAATGGTTTTTCATGCCCCGCTACCAGCGGATTTGGCAGGCCTATTGCAGGCATGGGGTTTGCACTATGATGAGAAAACAGGATCAGAGTAGAATCGCGGATGCTAGGCACAAAGGCATCCTTGAAACAGCCCTCTTGTGTGCGCAGCAGGCATTGCCCGTGCGGGATTTGCGTCTGCTATTTAATGATGTGTTGGATGCTGCCGCTATCCATCGCCTGCTGGAAGAATTGCGGGGCGATTGGGAACACAAGGGCATCGAGCTAGTGAAGGTAGCGAGTGGATGGCGTTTTCAAAGTCGTCCCGAAATGCGCGAATTTCTGGAGCGTCTGAACCCAGAAAAACCCCCACGTTACACCCGTGCGACGCTGGAAACGCTGGCGATTATTGCCTACCGCCAACCCGTTACACGCGGGGACATGGAAGAAATTCGCGGCGTAACAATTAATTCGCTTTTGCTCAAGCAACTGGAAGAACGTGGATGGATTGAGGTCATCGGTCACCGTGAGACGGTCGGTCGCCCCGCGTTATTTGCCACCACCAAACAGTTTTTGGACGATCTGGGGCTGGCATCGCTCGATCAGCTCCCGTTGCTGGAAAACATGGAAACTTCTTTATGAACGTAAATGAAATAATTCAGGACATTGTGTCGGGTCAATTCGATGCGGAGGCGTTAAACCCTGCCATTCAACCAGCTAAACGGGTCTTATTGCCCACCGCAGAAAGTCCGAAACTGCACAAAGTATTGGCACAAGCGGGAATGGGTTCTCGCCTTGAGATGGAACAGTTGATTACCGAAGGGCGTATCTCGGTCAACAACGAACCCGCCCATGTCGGGCAGCGCATTCAGTACGGCGATAACATCAAGGTCAATGGCAAACCCATTCATGTGCGGATTGCACCCCCACCCCCGCGCGTGATCGCTTATCACAAGCCAGCGGGCGAGGTGGTCACGCACGATGATCCGCAAAATCGCCCCACCGTATTCCGCCGTCTGCCCAAGTTGCAGCACGGAAAATGGCAATCGGTTGGACGCTTGGATTTGAATACCGAAGGTTTATTGCTGTTTACCAGTTCCGGCGAACTGGCGAATAACCTGATGCACCCCCGCTTTGGTTTGGAACGCGAATACGCCGTGCGCGTCCTCGGTGCTTTGAGCAAAGAAGAAAAGCAAAAATTGTTGGATGGCGTTCAGTTGGAAGACGGTATCGCGCAATTTGGCAGCATCGAAGAAGGGGGCGGCGAAGGGGCGAATTGCTGGTATCGCGTGACCATTTCCGAAGGTCGCAACCGCGAAGTGCGCCGGATGCTGGAATCGGTAGGCCATGCCGTGAGCCGCTTGATTCGTATCCGCTACGGTGCGATGCTGTTGCCGCGTGGTTTGCAACGTGGCGCTTGGATGGAGCTGGATGATGCCGATATTCAAGCGTTGATGCGTGCTGTCCAAATGCGTGAAGGGGCTGCTGCTCCCCGCCGTCCGGCCACGCCTAACACGGCTCGTAAAACACCGTACCGTGCGGCTGCAAGCAAACCCCCAGCGCGTTCGGGCAAGCCGAATGCACGTCCCCAACGCCAGCCCGATCCGATGAAAACATCGTTAGGCTACATCGGGGCGGATAGTTTGACACGCCTTCGCGCCGACGAAGCCGAAACCCGTAAACGGCGCGGTCGGCGTTAAAAGGTTAAGCGGGTGTTTAAGCGGGAAGGGTGAAAATAGCAGCGATGCGTTCGGCACAACGCTGTGCCAGTTCCGCATTTTGCGCTTCTACCATGATGCGCAGAAGCGGTTCGGTTCCACTGGCGCGAATCAAAATACGTCCGGTGTCGCCCAGCTCGGCTTCCACTTCGCGCGTGACTTGCCCCAGCTTGGCATTGCTTTTCCAATCCTGCCCTTCTTGCAGCCGTACATTGAGCAAAGGTTGTGGGAATAACGTCAGCCCTTCTAATTGTTGCGCCAGCCCCTTACCACTGCGCTTCAATGCCTGCAATACCTGCAAGGCAGAGACTAAGCCATCGCCCGTGGTGTGTTTATCCAATACCAGCAGGTGACCTGAGCCTTCGCCGCCGATTTGCCATTGGTTCTTTTCCAGTTCTTCCAGTACGTAGCGGTCGCCGACTTTGGCACGCACCAACTTCACACCCCGTTCTTTCAGGGCGATTTGCACTGCCATATTGGTCATGAGTGTACCGACCACACCGGTGATTTTTTCGCCTTGTGCGATACGGTCTTCGGTGAGGAGATACAGCAACTCATCGCCGTTGTACAGACGACCATTGGCATCAACCATTTGTAAACGGTCGGCATCTCCATCCAGCGCGATACCCAAATCGGCACGGTTATCCTTCACGGCTTGTATCAGCGCTTCGGGGTGGGTTGCACCCACTTTGTGGTTGATGTTGAGACCGTTGGGCGTACCACCGATGGAAACCACTTCCGCACCCAGCTCATGAAACACTTTGGGCGCGATGTGGTAGGCGGCTCCGTGCGCGGAATCGATCACCACTTTCATGCCCTTGAGCGTCATGTGGTGGGGGAAGGTGCTTTTGCAGAACTCGATATAACGCCCAGCGGCATCGTACAGGCGGCGGGTTTTTCCGAGCGATGCCGAATCCGCCCACTGGGGTGGCTCATCCAACGCCGCTTCTACTGCCGCTTCCCAGCTATCCGACAGTTTCGTGCCTTGTGCGCTGAAAAATTTGATACCGTTATCGGCAAAGGGGTTGTGGCTGGCACTAATCACCACGCCCAACGATGCCCGCTGCGCCCGCGTCAAATACGCCACGCCCGGAGTCGGCAAGGGGCCGAGCAACACCACATCCACACCCGCCGAGTTAAAACCGCTTTCCAGCGCACTTTCCAGCATATAGCCGGAAATGCGCGTATCTTTGCCAATCAACACGGTGGGGCGTGCTTCCGATTGTTTCAACACGCGACCCACTGCGTGCGCCAAACGCAAAACAAAATCGGGGGTGATGGGGTATTGCCCAACTGCACCACGAATTCCATCCGTTCCAAAATATTTCCGGCTCATCATTGTTCCTTTTGTCCGTTTATAGCGATTGTTGCTGCATGGCAGCCAGCACTTGGAAGGCCTGTGCAGTTTCCCGCACATCATGCACCCGCACGATATGCGCACCATTTTGCACCGCCAGCACCGCTGCTGTTACGCTGGGAACCAGTCGTTCTGCCACACTTGCCGCGCCCGTCACCGCCACCAGCGAGGACTTGCGCGACCACCCCGCGAGAATGCCACAGCCCCATTCTTCCAACCGCCTTTGCCGCGCCAATAACGTGAAATTTTGTGTAACGGTTTTGCCAAAACCAATTCCGGGGTCGATGCAAATACGTTCCCAATCGACTCCTAACGCTTGCAGGTTCTTTATCTCGTGCTGCAAAAATAATAGCACCTGTGTAACAATATCTTCACCATTGGAATTGGTATCCGGCATCGGAAAAAGCTGCATGGTTTGCGGCTCGCCGTGCATGTGCATGAGGCATACGCCGCAGGACGGATGGCGGCTTATCACCTCCGCTGCATGGCCTTGCCGCAGCGCCCAAATATCATTGATGATGTCGGCACCACAATCCAATACGGCTTGCATCACCTCCGGTTTGTACGTATCTACGGAAACTGGAACACCCAGCGTCACCGCGTGGCGCACGATGGGGAGTACCCGTGCTAATTCCTCCTCCAGCGGCACAATGTGCGCCCCCGGACGGCTGGATTCGCCGCCAATGTCCAGAATATGCGCTCCATCTTGAATCAACTGCTCACAGTGCGCGATGGCATTGCGCGTATTGCTGTAGCGTCCGCCATCGGAAAACGAATCCGGCGTGACGTTGACAATGCCCATAATTTGGGGGGTACTTAAATCAATACGAAAACGACTGGTTTGCCAGAACATAACAATCTCAAAATACGGAATAAAAAAACGGGGTCATAGACCCCGTTTTTTGTTGATACGATGAACTTTAAGCCGCAGTAGGACTGGTTCCGCTGGTGGCAACCGCAGGGGGTGTGCCGCCGCTACCGCCATTGGATGACGGGGGAACGCGCGGAGTCCAATCCTTGGGAGCGCGGGGTTCTTTGCCGCCCATGATGTCGTCCAGTTGCTCGGAATCAATCGTTTCCCAATCCAACAGCGCTTTGGCCATCGCGTGCATTTTGTCTTTGTTGTCTTCGATTAGCTTACGCGCTTGAGCATATTGCTGGTCGATGATGCGGCGCACCTCGGCATCCACTTTTTGCATGGTTTGCTCGCTCATGGATGTGGTTTTGGTCACGGAACGCCCCAAGAACACTTCCCCCTCGTTTTCCGCATACACCATCGGGCCGAGCGCGGTGGTCATGCCGTAGCGGGTAACCATATCGCGGGCGATGTGGGTGGCGCGTTCAAAATCGTTGCTTGCACCGGTGGTCATTTGGTTCATGAACACTTCTTCGGCAATACGACCACCAAACAGCATACTGATTTGGTTCAGCATGTACTCGCTATCGTAGCTGTAACGATCTTGCGCGGGCAAACTCATGGTCACCCCCAAAGCGCGACCGCGCGGGATGATGGTGACTTTATGTACCGGGTCGCACTTGGGCAGCATTTTGCCGATGAGGGCGTGTCCTGCTTCGTGGTAGGCGGTATTGCGACGCTCTTCTTCGGGCATCACCATGCTCTTGCGCTCGGGGCCCATCAGGATTTTGTCCTTGGCCTTTTCAAAATCCACCATTTCGACCACGCGGGCATTGCGGCGGGCTGCCATCAACGCGGCTTCGTTGCAGAGATTCGCCAAATCCGCACCCGACATGCCGGGTGTGCCGCGTGCAATCACGCTGGGGCTAACGTCTTGACCCAATGGAACTTTGCGCATGTGAACACCCAAAATCTGCTCACGTCCGCGAATATCGGGCAGCGTGACATAGACTTGGCGGTCAAAACGTCCGGGGCGCAACAGAGCGGCATCCAAAATATCGGGGCGATTGGTGGCTGCCACCACGATCACGCCGAGGTTGGTTTCAAAGCCGTCCATCTCCACCAGCATTTGGTTCAAGGTTTGCTCGCGCTCGTCATTACCGCCGCCCAAACCAGCACCGCGTTGGCGACCGACTGCATCAATCTCGTCGATAAAGATAATGCAAGGCGCGTTCTTTTTGGCGTTATCGAACATATCGCGCACACGGGATGCGCCCACGCCCACGAACATTTCCACAAAATCCGAACCGGAAATGCTGAAAAACGGCACTTTGGCTTCGCCAGCAATGGATTTGGCCAACAAGGTTTTACCAGTTCCGGGCGGGCCAACCAGCAGCAAACCACGCGGAATGCGTCCACCGAGTTTTTGGAATTTGCTGGGGTCTTTCAAAAATTCCACGACTTCGCGGACTTCTTCTTTGGCCTCATCGCAGCCTGCAACATCGGCAAAGGTGACGGGATTGGTATTTTCATCCAATAAACGCGCCTTGCTTTTACCGAAGCTGAAAGGCCCACCCTTGCCACCCCCTTGCATTTGGCGCATGAAATACACCCATACGCCGATGAGGAGCAGCATTGGCCCCCAGCTCATCAACAGGCTCATGAGCAGTGAACCTTCTTCGCGCTGACGCACATCGAATTTCACGCCATTGCTGCGCAAATCGCCAATCAAACCGCGATCCAAATAGGTGGCGGCGGTGCGAATGCGGCGGTCATCGCTGGTGACGGCTTGAATTTCTGTGCCGTTGGTCGTCTCTTGAATGACGACCGACTTGATGCGCTTGGCGGCTACTTCATCCAGAAATTCTGAATACCCCATGCTACCCGCGCCCGCAGACGCACGCGGCTCAAATTGCTTGAAAACCGTAAACAGCACCATGCCGATAATCAGCCAAACGGCAACTTTTGAAAACCATTGATTATTCAAACCGAACTCCCAAACTCAAACATCGTCCATAACTGGTGGTCATTTTAGGCGTTTCAAGGCAAGCCTTCTTTTATTTTTCCGGTTTAGTCCCCAAATGCTGCAAGGTATTGGCAATCCGGTTAGATAAAAGAGCCATCTACCTTAGCTGCGCAACCCCATGCCGATCAAAAATGTCTCGGACGAACGGTCGCGTGAGGACTTGGGTTTCAAGGTTTTGACCACGGTGAAGGCGGATTTGAAGGCGTTGAGCACATCGTTGTAACTGCCCCCATGAAACACTTTGGTGACCAATGCACCTTGGGGCTTCATGTGGTTTTGGGAAAAATCAATCGCCAATTCAATCAGATGCTCGATCCGTGCTGCATCCGCCGATGCAATGCCGGAGAGGTTGGGAGCCATGTCCGACACCACCAGATCCGCCTTGCGCCCTGCCAGTTTTTGCTCTAATTGTTGCAAAACCTCCAGCTCCCGAAAATCGCCTTGAATGAAATGTACCCCTTCAATCGGTTCCATCGGTAAAATATCCAATCCAATGATGGTTCCATTGAGTTCTCCTGCCGCAGCCCCATCGGGTGAGAGGCGGCGGCGCAGATACTGACTCCAAGCTCCCGGTGTGCAACCCAAATCGACCACCAAGTAACCCGGTTTGATAAGCCCCAATGTTTCGTCAATTTCCTTGAGCTTGTACGCAGCACGGGCGCGGTAGCCTTCCTTATTCGCCAGTTTGACGTAAGGATCGTTAATGTGGCTGTGCAGCCACGCCTTATTGACCTTGGTCATGTTATTTTTTCACCCTTTAAGCAATCTACACCGTCTACACAATCTCGGATAATAACGCTATGCCCCATATTCAATTAACCCCTGCACAACGCAAAGAGTACCGTTCCCAAGCCCACCACCTGAATCCGGTGGTGATGATTGGTTCTGACGGCCTGACCGACAACGTGCAAAAAGAAATTCACAACGCGCTCAATGCACATGGGCTTATCAAGGTACGTGTTTTCTCAGATGACCGTACCGAGCGCGAAGCCATGCTGCAAACGCTAGCCGATACACTGAATGCCGCGCCGATTCAGCATATCGGCAAACTGCTGGTGCTGTGGCGACCCATGCCGGAAAAAGTCCGCACGCCCGACGAAGACCGCAAAGCCGGCCCGCGCGATGTCAAAATCGTGAAAAACAGCAGCCGTCCGGGTCAACGCCCTGAAATCAAACGCTTGCGCGTATTGGGCAACCAGCGTATCACTCCGGGTGGTAATGTGAAGCGTGCCAAACCCAAGCCACAAATCAGCGTGAAAAAACGCAGCCAAACCTGATTGATTTCGCCACTGGATTATGTACACCACCCTCATCAGCGCATCCCAGCTACAGAAGCTACTCACATCCCGCTGCATGATTTTCGATTGCAGTTTTGACCTTGCCAAGCCGCAAGCTGGTGCGGCGATGTTTGCGCAATCGCATATCGTTCACGCGGTTCATGCGGATTTGGATCGGCATTTAAGCACCTCGCTGACTGCACCACGATGCAGCGGTGGTCGGCATCCATTGCCTACGCGCGAACAATTTGCGGCATGGCTCTCGGCAATCGGCTTTGAAAATGATATGCAGGCCGTGGTTTATGACCGTCAGGGCGTGAATTATTGCGGGCGTTTGTGGTGGATGTTGAAGTGGGCAGGGCATGAAGCCGTCGCGGTGCTGGATGGTGGTTTGCAAGCATGGCAGGCTGCGGGTGGTGCAGTGGAAAGCGGTGTGAGCAATAACGTTGTTAATGTCAATAACGTCAACAATCAAAACAACCTCAAAAAACCATCGAATTTCGTGCTAAAGCCCGCCAGAGTTGCACTGCGTGCTATCGAAGATGTAGCAAAAAACCTTGCCGGAACACATCAAACCATTGTGGATGCCCGCGCTCCGGTGCGTTTTCGTGGGGAAGTGGAGCCGCTTGATCCGGTGGCGGGGCATATTCCGGGGGCATTGAATCGCTTGTTTACGCAAAACATTGCGGCCAATGGTTGTTTCAAACATCCCACCGAATTACGCGCCGAATTTGAAACCTTGCTCGCTGGGCGCAACCCCGCCACCGTCGTCCACCAATGTGGCAGCGGGGTAACGGCGATTCCCAATTTGCTGGCGATGGAAATTGCGGGATTAGGCCGTACCGCCCTATTCGCTGGCAGTTGGAGCGAGTGGTGCAGCGACCCCAGTCGCCCCGTGGCACAAGGATAAGGGTAGCGTTGTTGCCCAGTGGGTTGCCAATTCCTGCATGGCTTCGCGGCTACGGTTCGCAGGGCGGATGGTGATGGCCTGCCCGTAGTGGCGAAAATTGCGGCGCATGGCTTGCAAATACACGGGGTCGTAATGCTGGGTGAGTAATTCGTGTACCACGGTTTCGATATTCCCCGCCGCCACGCAATCTTTCCACCCCTGCACCACGGCTTTACCGCGCAATTCGGCGAGGGTGTCGAGTCGGCGGCAAAAATGCGCGGTATCACGCACAAAGAAATCGTAATCTTCCATCAGCAAGGCGATGCGCTCGGTGGTATTCAATTCCAGATTCAGGCAGGGGCTGGAACGCATTTTTTCGATCAATTCGGTGGAGAGCGAGACATTGCCCACCTTTTTGCTTTCACTCTCGATATACACCGGACGACTCGGATCAAACTGGCGCAACGCATTCCAAATCTGCATATCAAAATGCTTTTGCGATGGCTGTGGCGTTCCCGGAATCGCGCCCAGTACCGAACTGCGGTGGCACGCCAAGGCTTCCAAATCCAGCACCTGCTCACCCTGCTGCGCCAAAGCGTGCAGCAGCCGTGTTTTACCTGAACCCGTCGTGCCACATACCACCACAAACTGGAGTTTTTCGATGCGCCGAGGCATATCTTCCAGCATCGCCGCACGAAAGGCTTTATAGCCGCCTTCCAACTGCGCCACCCGAAACCCGATTTGCGACAAAATCAACGCCAATGAACCGCTGCGCTTTCCGCCCCGCCAGCAGTAGATGAGCGGCTTCCAATGTTTGGATTGGTCTAGTACATGCTGTTCAATGTGGCGTGCGATATTGCGTGCTGCAATCGCTGCGCCGTGTTTTTTGGCTTCAAACGCGCCAATTTGCACGTACATGGTGCCGATGTGGTGGCGTTCGGCATCGTTGAGCGTCGGCCAATTTTCGGCGTTGGGAAGGTGGTCTAGCGCGTATTCACTTTCGCTGCGGGCATCAATAATGGTGTCAAAATATCCTGATTGCAGTTGGGTAATGGCATCGGCGGCGGGGAGGATCGTAAAGCGCATTATGGCAACGTCTTTCGCACAATCGGCCAGACGTTTCTCAACAAAATCGGTTGCGCCAATTCGTTGGGATGAAAATTATCCGACTGGAATAATTTACCCGCATCCGCAATATCGGGTGGATTGGCGACATCTTCCAAGAAAAAGGGAACCAATGCCGATTTGGTGATACGCGCGGCTTCGGGGTACGTTTCGGCGAATTTTTTGGTGTATTCTGGCCCGTAGTTGGGTGGAAGCTGCATCCCCAGCAGAACCACCTTGGCTCCTATTTTTTGTGCAGCCTGTGCCATGACGATGAGATTTTCCTGTGTCAACGCCTGCGACATGCCGCGTAACGCATCATTCGCCCCCAGTTCGATAATCAGCACTTGGGGCTGGTGCTTGGCGAGCAAGGCGGGCAGGCGCGTGCGTCCGCCATAGGTGGTATCGCCGCTGATACTGGCGTTAATGACGGTTGCATGGATACGCTCATCGGCGATTCTGCGTTCCATCAACGCCACCCAACCCTTACCGCGTTGCAGCCCAAATTCGGCACTGAGTGAATCACCCAACACCAAAATGGTATGGTTACGGGGAGTAGCCGTAACAGGGGCGGGGGCAGAAGCTGCAAACGCCAACACACTGGCGCAGAACACGCGCCGTTTCATGGAAAAAATTGGAAGCATCGGAAAAAATTGCATGATTGAAAAAACCATTGTTCAAGAAACCATTATTTCTGTAGAAGGAGTCGGCAAATCGGTCACCGACTCCACAGGCACACTGAACATTTTGTGCGATATTGATTTTGCCCTGAAAGCGCAAGAGACGGTGGCGATTGTCGGAGCATCCGGTTCGGGCAAAAGTACATTGTTATCCATCCTCGCCGGATTGGATACGCCGACCAGCGGCACAGTACGCCTCGCGGGGCAGGATTTATTTGCCTTGAATGAAGACGAACGTGCAGCCCTGCGTGCCAGTCAGGTGGGGTTTGTGTTTCAAAGTTTCCAGCTACTGGGCAATTTAACCGCCTTGGAAAACGTGATGTTGCCCTTGGAATTGGCGAATCGCAAAGATGCCCGCCAAGCCGCTACCGATATGCTGAACCGTGTCGGTTTATCCAGCCGCTTGGGGCATTACCCGAAAGTATTGAGCGGTGGCGAACAGCAGCGGGTGGCGCTGGCACGGGCGTTTGTGGTGCGTCCGGCGGTATTGTTGGCGGATGAGCCTACGGGTAGCCTCGACTTTGCGACGGGTGAAAAAATCATGGAATTGATGTTCGACCTGAACCGCGAGCAAGGCACAACCCTCGTTCTAGTGACCCACGACCGTGCGATAGCGCAACGCTGCCAGCGCCGCATTGTGGTAGAAGCGGGAAGAATTCAGTTGTAGTTGCGTTATCGTTTTTTTTGATTCCTCCCATGTCCCTTGAACTTGCCCTTATCGTATTCACACTGTGTATTTCCTTGCTAACCCAACCGTGGCGGCAACTGCGGGGTGGTGCATTGGTATCGCCCCTACTGGCGATTGTGGTTATCTTGCCATTTTTGTGGGCATTACCGCGCTGGCAGATGATGCCGCTACCACTGCAATTAACGGGTGCATGTGCCGTCACCCTGATGATGGGTTGGCCTTTGGCGGTGTGGGTTTTGGGTGCAGTGGGCTTGATCGCACAATGGATTGCACCAGCAAACGATTGGGATAGCGTGTTTTCACAAATCGTCTGGCTGGGTTTACTGCCGTCTACGCTCGCGCTGGGGCTGGGGTTTGTGCTGCGGCGCTGGGTTTGGCACAACCCCTTTGTTTATATTTTAGGACGCGGTTTTTTGGGCACGGTGTTATGCACTTTTATCGCCCAGTTGGTAGCGGATGGTATGGGACAGCCCGCCAACATCCCCGCCCATCCCGATGGTTATCTCAGCACGATAGGCGTATGGCTGATGGCGTGGGGCGATGGTTTCATGACCGGAATGCTCACCGCCATTTTTGTCGCCTACCGCCCCGAATGGCTGGCTACGTGGTCGGATAGGATTTATTTGAAGGGGTGAAGGAATCGTATTTAATTGTGTTGAATGGCTCGTAACATCGCATCACGCAAAATAGCGTTAATCCTTGTTTGATACCCTTTTCCTTGGCTTTTTAGCCAAAGTAACACATCAGAATCAACACGAACCGTAGTGGCCTGCTTAATAGGTTTATAAAAAGGATTTTTAACGGCGTTTATCCAAAAATCATCGGTAAGTGTTGAAATATCGCTGGTATCAATTTGATTATCGGGCATGGCTGCCAGCGCCTTGATTTCGGCAGCTTGAACCTCTGTCAGCGGCGGAAGGTGTGCCAAATCCATCTCGAATTTAATAGCGGTTTTGCTCATAGCGTTTCCTTTCTTTGGGGTCAGCTTTACGGGCGGAAATAATGCGGATGACCTCGGCTCCATCGTCAGCACCCCTAACCGTATGGGCGACGAGTAAAACCAGCACGCCATCCACAGTGCCAATGGATTGCCAGCGTAGCTCCCCATTTTCGATGCGGTCTTGTTGCGTAAGCAAAAAAGGGTCAGCAAAGACGCGCAAGGCAGTTTCAAATCGCACTCTGTGCTTGCCCCAATTGCTGGCGGCTTTGGCATCATCCCATTCAAAACATGTTTTCATACTCAAATGTTAGTACATTTTTGTATGATTTTATGTCACACAATTTATTCCGCCGCGTGATGCCCCAAAAATACCCCAAACCGTTCCCGAATCGCGGCTTCGATGCCCGCAGCATCCAGTCCTTGCAAGGCCATCAAGCGGGCGGGGTCGCCGTGTTCGATAAACTCGTCTTTCAAGCCCAGTTGCAGCACGGGTAAATTCACGCCCGCTGCGTTCAACGCCTCCAGCACCGCGCTACCCGCACCGCCCATCAAACAACTGTCTTCCAGCGTGACCAAAGCGCGGTGACTGCACACTTCTTGCAACAGCAATTCGGTATCCAGCGGCTTCGCCCAACGCATATTGACGACGGTGGCATCCAACACCGCCGCCGCCTGCAAAGCAGCGTACAGCAGCGGGCCAAACGCCAAAATAGCGATACCGCTTTTGCCCAAACGGGAAATTTCGCCCTTGCCAAACGGCAGCGATTCCAGCGTTTTTTCTACTGGAACGCCCGCCCCCGCCCCACGCGGATAGCGCACCGCCACCGAATGGTCTTGCTCAAAGGCGGTGGTGAGGAGCTGGCGGCATTCGTTTTCATCGGCAGGGCAGGCGATGCTGATATTCGGGATACAGCGCAGGAAGGCGATGTCATACGCTCCGGCATGGGTAGCGCCATCCGCACCCACCAAGCCCGCGCGGTCTAGCGCGAAAACAACGGGCAGATTTTGCAGCGTGACATCGTGAATCAACTGGTCGTAAGCGCGTTGCAAAAAGGTGGAATAAATCGCCACCACGGGTTTCAAACCCTCCGCCGCCAAACCTGCTGCAAAGGTGACCGAATGTTGCTCGGCAATACCCACATCGAAATAACGGTCGGGGAAGCGCCGTTCAAATTCAACCATGCCCGACCCCTCACGCATCGCGGGGGTGATGCCCACCAGCCGCCCGTCTTGCTCGGCCATATCGCACAGCCATTGTCCAAACACTTGCGTGAACGTGGTTTTGGCGGGTGTTGTGGGTGCTTGTAGCCCAATATGTGGATCGAATTTACCCGGCCCGTGGTAGGAAATCGGATCAACCTCCGCCAGTTTATAACCCTGCCCTTTTTTCGTGACCACATGCAAAAACTGCGGGCCTTTGAGATGCTTGATATTTTCCAGCGTCGAAACCAAGGATTCCAAATCATGCCCATCAATGGGGCCGATATAGTTAAATCCGAATTTTTCAAACAACGTGGCAGGAACCACCATACCTTTGGCTTGCTCTTCCAACCGTTTGGCGAGTTCAAACAACGGCGGGGCATTTTTCAACACATTTTTACCCGCATTTTTAGCAGCGGTGTAAAACTTGCCGCTCATCAATTTCGCCAAATAACGATTCAGCGCCCCAACGGGGGGGCTGATGCTCATATCGTTATCGTTCAAAATCACCAGCACATTGCAATTCGATACGCCGCCGTTATTCAGCGCTTCAAACGCCATGCCTGCGGTCATGGAACCATCGCCAATCACGGCAATCGAATGCCGCTCGATGCCCTGCAACTTCGCTGCGTGCGCCATGCCCAATGCCGCTGAAATGCTGGTGGACGAATGCCCTGTGCCGAAGGTGTCGTATTCGCTTTCATCGCGGCGCGGAAAGCCACTCAAGCCCCCCAGTTGGCGCAGGGTGGACATGCGGTCGCGCCGCCCCGTCAAAATTTTGTGTGGATACGTTTGATGCCCCACATCCCACACAATGCGGTCGTGCGGCGTGTTGAAGACGTAATGCAGCGCCACGCTTAACTCCACCGTGCCCAGATTGGAGCTTAAATGCCCACCGGTTTTGGCGACACTGTGCAGGAGATAAGAACGCAATTCATCGGCTAACGTTTGTAAATTTTCGGGTGACAACTTGCGCAAATCAGCCGGATCATTCACGGTATGCAGCAAAGGATAATTGGGGTGATTCGGATGATTTTGGTGCATGATGAAATGAAAATTTGAAAAATTTTGAAAATCAGTCAATCGGTAAACACGATCGATACGCTCGCGGTGTCATACGGTCAATGAATACGATTAACCACCATTTCCGCCAAGGCACGCAGCGCCTGTGTTTGGATTAAACCACTGGCATCCAATGCACGGTGCGCATCTCTTAAAAGGGCTTGTGCATAGGACTGGCTTGCCGCTAGCCCCATGAGGGAAACGTAAGTCGGTTTATTGTTATCGGCATCTTTCCCCGCTGTTTTGCCCAGCGTGGCGGAATCGGCGGTGACATCCAAAATATCATCCACCACCTGAAAAGCCAGACCAATGCTGGCTCCATAAGCATCCAGTGCCGCTAAAGTAGACGCATCGGCTTGCGCACACACCGCCCCCATCGCAACACTGGCTTTCAGCAATGCGCCGGTTTTCAATTCGTGCATACGGCGTAATTGCGATTCGGTTAAGGGCTTGCCGACGTTAGCTAAATCAATCGCTTGCCCACCCGCCATTCCGGTACTGCCTGCCGCCCGTGCCAATAGGCTGCACAGCCGCGCTTGAATCGTTTCCGATACGCTACCGTCTTGCGGGGTTAATAGTTCAAAGGCGAGTGCTTGGAGTGCATCACCGGCCAGCAACGCACCCGCTTCACCGAATTGAACGTGTACGGTGGGTTTGCCTCGGCGGAGTACGTCGTTGTCCATGCAGGGCATATCATCATGCACCAAGGAATACGCATGAATCAGCTCGACCGCGCAGGCTGCCCGCACCGCAGCGGCGATGTGGTGATTGGTATGGGTGTGCGGGGCGACGGCTTCAAAGGCTGCTAAAACCAGCAGCGGACGCAGGCGCTTGCCACCGTCTAGAACGGCGTAACGCATGGCCTGCATCAAATCGCATTGGGGCTGCGAGGGGTCGACGGCAATCCATTGGTCTAATGCGTGTTCAATCTGGGTGGCGTGCTGCTGACTCCAGAGACTGAGGTTAAAAATAGCGTGGTTCAT
>ERZ724506.253-NODE-253-length-20156-cov-8.985274_pt1 | contig 20156 bp, 15 predicted proteins | sample MGYA00376039_ERZ724506 | MGnify/ENA primary metagenome ERZ724506 (study PRJEB28724, sample SAMN07190887) | wastewater metagenome | isolation source: effluent of sewage treatment plant in Hong Hong | place: USA: Christiansburg, Virginia | collected 2016-03-01 ... | reverse complement strand
TGCGTCACCGTGGTGTGGGGCGAATGCGACAGTGGCGATACAACCGAGAGCGCAATCCCCACCGCACCCAGTGCCACCGCCAGCCCCACGCGCAGGGTGATTTTCTCTTTCAAAAAAAGCCAGCTCAACAACGCCACCGCCGCCGGAATAGTCGACATGATGACTCCCGCCGATACCGCACTGGTCATACTCACACCGAACAGCATGGTGATAGAGAATAGAAAATTACCCAAAAAAGCCTCTAAAAACAACAAGTAATGGGTTCTTCGATTCAAGGGCGGCTCGTGCGGTTGCGGTGGTAGCCAATGCAGCATCGCCAGCCCCGCAATGCCAAAACGCAGCCACGCCAATAAAAACACCCCCAATACAGCCACCAGTATCTTGGAAAGTGCCACATAACTACCGACCATCGCCATGCTCAAGGCCAGAAAAAAGTAAGAAATCGCGCGGGATTCTGGTTTGAATTTCATCATGCCGCAGCCTCTTTCATAATGTGAATTTTCATAAAATTTTATGTCTTATATAAGACATAAGAGTACACCCAAGTCTTATACAAGACTACAATGCACGCATTGAACGTATTTTTCCATCGTTAACCTACGGAGTGATTCCATGACACAACAAACCCGTGAACAACAAATCGCAGCTCTTGAGCATGATTGGGCTACCAATCCCCGCTGGAAAGGCATCAAACGCGGCTACACCGCTGCGGATGTCGTGCGTCTGCGTGGTTCTTTCCAAGTCGAGCATACCTTGGCTCGTCGTGGTGCTGAAAAACTGTGGGGCTTGGTCAACAACGAACCCTACGTCAACTGCTTGGGCGCGTTGACTGGTGGTCAAGCAATGCAGCAAGTAAAAGCAGGTATCAAAGCGATTTATTTGTCCGGCTGGCAAGTTGCTGCGGATAACAACGAATACGCTGCAATGTACCCTGACCAATCCCTGTACCCAGTGGATTCCGTGCCAAAGGTTGTTGAGCGTATCAACAATGCGTTCAGCCGTGCAGACGAAATCCAATGGTCTAAAGGCGTAAACCCCGGCGACAAAGGTTATATCGACTACCACGCTCCTATCGTTGCAGACGCGGAAGCCGGTTTCGGTGGCGTGTTGAACGCTTACGAATTGATGAAAGCCATGATTCGCTCCGGCGCTGCTGGCGTTCACTGGGAAGACCAATTGGCTTCCGTGAAAAAATGCGGTCACATGGGCGGTAAAGTGTTGGTTCCTACCACTGAAGCTTGCCAAAAATTGATCGCTGCCCGTATGGCTGCTGACGTTTACGGCGTTCCCACTTTGGTGATTGCCCGTACCGATGCAGAAGCGGCTGACTTGTTGACCAGCGACTACGACGCAAACGACAAGCCTTTCTTGACTGGCGAGCGCACCGCTGAAGGCTTCTACAAAACCAAAAAAGGTTTGGATCAAGCTATCTCCCGCGCTATTGCTTACGCTGACTACGCTGACTTGGTATGGTGCGAAACGGGTACACCAGACCTCGAATTTGCACGCAAATTCGCCGAAGCCGTTCACGCTAAACACCCTGGCAAAATGTTGGCTTACAACTGCTCGCCTTCTTTCAACTGGAAGAAAAACTTGGACGATGCAACCATCGCCAAATTCCAGAAAGAATTGGGCGCAATGGGCTACAAATACCAGTTCATCACCTTGGCTGGTATCCACAACATGTGGTATCACATGTTCGACTTGGCACAAGACTACGTTGCACGCGGCATGTCTGCTTACGTGGAAAAAGTGCAAGAACCCGAATTTGCAGCGCGTGATCGTGGCTACACCTTCGTGTCGCACCAACAAGAAGTCGGCACTGGCTACTTCGACGAAATCACCACTGTGATTCAAGGTGGCAAGTCCAGCGTAACCGCTTTGACTGGTTCTACTGAAGAAGAGCAATTCCACTAATTTCGGGTCGCTCTTTACAAAGGCCGCAGTCCCATTGGGGGGCTGCGGCCTTTTTTGTGGAAAAATTCGGCATGATTCTCGAAAACCTTCTTGCCCAGCCCCTTGATTTACCCAGCAGCCCCCGCGTGGTGGCGTTGCTATTGGTAGAACTGGAACATGCCGAAGTCGATTTGCGCAAGGTCAATGAACTGATTCAAAGCGATACCGGCCTCACCGCCCGCCTCTTGCGCCTCGCTAATACGCCTTGTTTCCACATGACGAGACGCATCCACAGCGTTTCAGAGGCACTGGCATTGCTGGATTTACGCTATGTGAAGACGATGGCACAAGCATCCATCGGCATCTCCCTGCCCCAAACCGTGCGCAACTTCCAATTACCCCAGTTTTGGAATTACAGCCACAATGTCGCCAAAGTTTCGCGTGCGCTGGCGGGCTTGGTTTATCAAAGTCAACAAACGGCTTTTACCTGTGGCTTGATTCATGCTATCGGTGAACTGGCGATGCACTTTGCCATGCCGGAACGGATGGAACAAATCAACGATATTCAAAACCCCTTTGATTGGTTGCGCTGCCAACACGAACAAAATGAACTGGGTTATTCTTACCCGATAGTGAGCGCGGCGTTGGCGCGGATGTGGCATTTTCCGCCTGCGATTGTGGATGCCCTTGCACACCAGCACGCTCCTTTTGAACATGGGGTGTATGAACCATTGGCGGGAGTGATTCATCTGGCCTCATGGCGTGTCCGTGCCAAAGAGTTGGGGGCGAATGAACGTGGCATGGCGGTCACCTTCCCTGATATGGTCGGTGTTACGCTTGACCTTGATATGGATGCAGTTTTGCAGCAAGACCCTTTCGATTGGGGTAAAAATACCCAGTACAGCTAAACGCCCCTCAACGTCCTTATTACCATGCACGCACTTCACCTTTACGCTGGTTCTTCTGCCCGCGCTACTATCGCCCGCAATGGATTGCAAGCGCGTGATATTTGCACCATCCCCGCCGCTGCGGGAGGCCCCAAAGGGTTGATCATGGGGGCGCTGGATCGTTTTATCTTTGGCGACTGGTTGCCTACGTCCCAGCAGCCAGTTGATTTAATCGGTGCGTCTATCGGCGCGTGGCGGATGAGTGCCGCTTGCTTCAAAAATCCGCGCGTGGGGTTAGCGCAGTTGGAGTATGACTATATTCACCAGCATTACGCGGATACCGCGCAGGTGAGTGCAACGTTTGGCAAAATTTTGCACAACTTTTATCGGGGAAGGGAAAGCGAGGTACTGAACAATCCGCGCTACCGTCTCCACATCATGACGGCACGGGGACGTAACATTTTGCAATCGGAACACCGTTGGCTTACACCTATTGGCTATGGCGGCGCGTTTATGAGCAATTTGGTGCAACGCAAGGCCTTGGGCTGGTGGTTGGAACGGGTGGTTTTCTCCAGCCCCAATGCCGACTTACCCTTCACTACGCACGATTTATCGACACACCAAGTCGCTTTTAATGCGGCGAATTTGATTCCGGCAGTGCTGGCGAGTTGTTCGATTCCCTTTGTACTCAACGCCGTATCCAATATCCCCGATGCACCTGCGGGCGCGTATTGGGACGGTGGAATTACCGATTACCATCTACACCTGCGTTATACGAACCGTGACAATGGCATTGTGTTGTATCCCCACTTTCAAAAAGCCGTGGTTCCGGGGTGGTTGGATAAGCATTTATGGTGGCGACACGGTGCCACATCGGCACTGGATAACGTCCTGCTCCTCACCCCGAACCCCGAATGGGTGAGGATGCTGCCCAATGGCAAGCTCCCAGATCGCAGCGATTTTGTGCGTTATGGTGCGGATTGGCGCGGGCGTGTCAATGCGTGGAAAAGTGCCTGTAAAGCCAGCACCCAGCTTGCCGATGAGTTTGCCCACTGGCTGGAAAAACCGGATATGACACGGGTTCATCCCCTTTAAATGATTCCAATAATTATTCAAATTGTTACAGCGTGCGTCTTAATTCCATCAAATTATCAGGGTTCAAATCCTTTGCAGAGCCGACCCATTTTCAATTACCCGGGCAACTGGTCGGCGTAGTCGGGCCGAATGGGTGTGGCAAATCCAACATCATGGACGCGGTGCGCTGGGTGCTGGGCGAAAGCCGTGCCAGCGAATTGCGCGGCGAATCCATGCAGGATGTTATTTTCAATGGTTCGTCCACCCGCAAACCCGCCGGACGTGCCAGTGTGGAGCTGGTTTTTAGCAATGAAGACCACCGCGCAGGCGGGCAATGGAATGCGTTTGAAGAAATTGCCGTCAAACGGATTTTGACGCGTGAAGGCACTTCGGGCGCAACTTCGAGCTACTACATCAACAACCAACCCGTGCGGCGGCGCGATGTGCAGGATGTGTTTTTGGGCACGGGTTTAGGCCCACGCGCTTACGCCATCATCGGGCAGGGAACGATCAGCCGTATTATTGAATCCCGTCCTGAAGAACTGCGCCTGTTTTTGGAAGAAGCGGCTGGAGTCTCTAAATACAAAGAACGGCGGCGTGAAACCGAAAACCGTCTTACGGATACGCGGGAAAATTTAACCCGTGTCGATGATATTTTGCGTGAACTCACCAGCAACCTCGAAAAGCTGGAAAAGCAAGCCGAAGTCGCCCAGCGTTACCAAGCCCTGCAAGCCGATGTCACGCTCAAGCAGCACCAACAATGGTTCTTGAAACGGGCGGAAGCGCAGGCGAATCAGCTCAAAATTCGTGCCGAAGCCCAAGCCGCCGTCAATGCGCTGGAAGAGCAAACCGCTACCCTGCGCGGCCTTGAAGCCGAACTCGAAACCGTGCGCCAAAGCCATTACGCGGCGGGCGATGAGCTGAACCAATCGCAACGCCTGCTCTACGAAGCCAATGCCGATATTGGACGGTTGGAGGCGGAAATTCGCTATGTGGTCGAAGGCCGCCAGCGCGTGGAGCAGCGGCTCGTGACCCTGCGCGACCAAATCCAGCAATGGGCGACGCGCAAAGAAGATGCAGAGTTGGAGCTGGAACGCCTTGCCGAACTCTCGGCGGTGGGGGATGAGCAGGCCGAATTGCTCGCGGCACAAGTCGAAGAACAAGCGCAGCAAATCCCCGATTTGGAAGAAACCGTCCAGCGGGAACAGTTAGCCGCCCACACCCAGCGCGATAGCGTGGTGCAAATTCAGCAGCAAATTCAAGTGCTGGGCGCGGAACAGCGCGGCATGGAAACGCAAATCCGCCAACTACAGCAGCGCCATGAACGCCTGAGTATCGAACGCAAAGCCTTGGTCGCGCCCGATGCCGATAAGCTGGAAGCATTGGAGCTGGAATTAGAAACCGCGCAAGAAGCCGCCGTGATTGCCGAAGCGCGTTTGCAGGAATTGCAAGAAATTTTGCCCGAACGGGATGACGCGCGGCGCGTGCAGCAGCAAAAAGTCAACCACGAATCCGCACAGCAGGCGGATTGGGCGGCGCGGCTATCGGCGCTCAAGGCGTTGCAGGAAAAAGTCAAAACCAACGGTAAATTGCAACCGTGGCTGAAAAAGCAGGGGCTGGATGGGTTAGCCGCGTTGTGGAGTCGTATTCACATTGAAGCGGGTTGGGAAACGGCACTCGAGGCCGCGCTGCGGGAACGCTTGGGTGCGTTGGAAGTATCGCGTTTGGAAATGCTGCGTGCCTTCACCAACGATCCACCGCCTGCCAAGTTGGTTTTCTTTGATGCTCCTAAAAACATAGCTAGTAGTGCAGTATCTACGGGCATTACAAGCCATTTAGTCAATAATTTTCATTCCTTATCGCAATACCTGCGCGTTCCCGATGACGGATTGAAAGCGGTTTTGCAACATTGGTTGCACGGTTGTTTCACGGCGCAGCGTTTAGAAGACGCGCTGGCTGCCCGCGAGCAACTGGAAGATGGGCAGGCGATTTATTTGCCGTCCGGTCACGTCGTCACGCGGCACAGTGTGGGATTTTTTGCGCAGGATTCGGAACAATCCGGCTTATTGGCACGGGCGCAGGAGATTGACAATCTCGATAAAGAACTACGCGCCCAAGTCCTGCTGACCGACCAAGCGCGTGCCGATTTGGTGCGTGCCGAAAGTGCCTACACGCAGGTGATGCAGGATTTAACCGCCGCCCGCCGTGATGCCACGCAAACGCAAAGCACCGCGCACAGCCTGCAAGTGGAAGTGCTGCGCCTGCACCAAGCCGCCGAGCAAGCCCGCCACCGCAGCGCCCAGATGGAAACCGAGCTGCACGATATTCAAACCCAGTTGGACGATTGGCAAGAACGCCGCATCGAAACCGAAGAACAGTTTGAAACGCTGGATAACGCCCTCGCCGAAGCCCAGCAGCGCCATGCCGAGCTGGAAGATGCGGTGCTGGAAGCGCAAAATCTGCTCCACCAGTGCCGCGAACAGCAGCGCAGGCTGGAGCGGCAGGCGCAGGAAGCCGCATTCGCCCAGCGCAGCCTAGAAGCCCGCCGTGCCGAATTAGCGCGGATGGTGGATACGTCCACCCAACAATCGCAAGCGGTGGTCGATGAAATTCAACGGGCGCAGGACGAATTGCACCGTTTAAGCGATGCCGCCGCCCAAGCGGGCTTGCAACAGGCGCTCAACCGCCAACTGGAGCGTGAACAAGCCCTTGCCCACCAACGCAACGCCTACGAAGCCTTGAGCGCCCAGCTACGCACATACGAAGTGCAACGCACCGATCGAGAACGCACCCTCGAACCCCTGCGCCAGCGCATTACGGATTTTCAGTTGAAAGAACAAGCGGCGCGGCTTGGATTTGAGCAATACGAATTGCAGTTGAGCGAAGATAAAGCGGATTTGGCGCGGATTCAGGCTTCCATCGAAGAAAGTGATATTCGCCTGCAAAGCATTCAACCCGAAATCGACCGCCTGCAACGCGCGATTATTGCTTTGGGGGCGGTGAACCTTGCCGCGCTGGAAGAATTGACCACCGCGCGGGAGCGTAAAGGGTTTTTAGACGCACAAAACGCGGATTTAACGCAAGCGATGCAAACTTTAGAGGATGCTATCCGTAAAATTGATGCCGAAACCCGCGAGATGCTCTTGGGTACATTCAACCAAGTGAATGAACACTTTGGGCGCATGTTCCCCGAACTGTTTGGGGGCGGCAATGCGCGGCTGGTGATGGTGGGGGATGAAATTCTGAATGCGGGGATACAGGTGATTGCACAGCCTCCGGGGAAAAAAAACCAAACGATTCATCTGTTATCCGGTGGTGAGAAGGCGTTAACGGCGATTGCGTTGGTGTTCGCCATTTTTCAGTTGAACCCCGCGCCGTTTTGCTTGCTGGACGAAGTAGATGCACCGCTGGATGATGCCAACACCGAACGCTACGCCAAATTGGTGCGCAGCATGGGGGCAGAAACCCAGTTTTTGTTTATTAGTCACAACAAAATTGCCATGGAAATGGCAGAACAACTGATAGGCGTTACGATGCAAGAACAAGGCGTTTCGCGCATCGTGGCTGTGGACATGGAAGCCGCCATCTCATTGGCGCAGGTATAAAAATTGGTAAGAAGTTGGAAGTAAGAAGTTAGAACTATGAGCAATTTACAAATCGGATTGATTATTGTGGGCAGCGTGGTACTGGTTGCCTTGATTGTGCATGGCGTATGGATAACCCGTAAAAACAGTCCACGCCAACCCGTGCGTGACAAGAAAAACACCAAGAAAAATGCCGCCAACACATCCGAAGAAACTTCCACCCTGTCACCCGATGAAGGGGATAAGCTGGACGCGCTCAATTCTTTCCCCCCTCCGCCGCCCAATTCGATTTTGCCGCGCACCACAGGGCTGGATTATTTGATTGATGCCATCGCCACCGTAAAATTGAAATCGGAGGGGATGACGGTATCGGGCGATGTGGCGATTGTGTCACTGCCATCAACCCGCCGTGTAGGTAGCAAGCCGTTTGCGATTGAAGGGATGAATGTGGCAACGAGCGAATGGGAAACACTGGTTTCCGGTCACCGTTACCGCGAATTTCAGGCAGGTGTGCAACTGGCGAATCGCACGGGGCCGTTGAATGAAATTGAGTATTCCGAATTCGTCGCCAAAACGCAGGCGTTTGCCGATGCACTGGGCGCGAATGTCGAGTTCTCTGACATGCTGCAAGAAGTGGCACGCGCCCGCGATTTGGATCAGTTTGCCAGCGCCCACGACGCGGTACTGAATTTGAGTTTACATGCGGCGCGGGTGGCGTGGAGTTTGGGTTACGTTCAACAAACCGCGACCAATCTCGGCTTTGTGGCGGGTGCATTGCCCGGCTGCATGGTGCTAACCCATGCCGACGACAACCCCACGCCCATGTTGATGCTGCATTACGATGCCAAAGCCGCTCTCGCTGAAGATGCTGCCAATGTGGCGATCAACAAAGTATCCTTGCAATTGGATGTCACGCACATCGACCGCCACGAACAACCCTTTGAGCGGATGCGGTATGTGGCAGCGCAGTTGGTCGAGATTATGGACGGCGTAGTCACCGACGATAACGACCAAGAATTGACCACCCAAGCGATGGATCAAATCGGCATGGACCTCTATCACCTCTACGAATCGCTGGAGCAACGCGATCTTTCGGCTGGTTCACCGCTGGCTAAACGGTTGTTCGCGTAGAGACAAGGATTGCAGGCTTCATTCAATACCGCTTCTTCGCTGTACGCAATTCTTGGTGCAATTCGGTATAGATTTTGTAGCGTGATGGGCTGATTCCCTCGGCACCAATCACCTTGCACCCGGGTTCATGCAGGTGGGAGCAGTTGTAAAACTTGCATTCCCCGCTTTCACTATAGGCACGCATATCGGGCATCAAGCTGGCGAGTTGGGTCGGCTCGATGTGGTGCAGTCCAAATTCTTGAAACCCGGGCGAATCAATTAACGCCGTGGTGCGTTCGGCATCCATCCAATACAGCGTGGTGCTGGTGGTGGTGTGTTTGCCGGAATTGAGGGCGGTGGATATTTCCTGCGTCAGCACCTGCGCTTGGGGGATGAGCTGGTTAATCAACGTACTTTTGCCCGATCCTGAAGGCCCTAGCACCAGCGTCGTTTTGCCGTGTAGCAGGGCGGTGACGGCTTCCACGCCCGTGCCGGATTCAAGCGAAACGGGCAACACCATCGTGCCCATTGCGCGATAGGGCGCGAGGCGTTGCCATGCTTTGGCGTGCAATTCGGTTAAATCGCTTTTGTTGAGCGCAATCAGCGCCGGAATCTGCGCGGCTTCGGCGGCAATCAGGGCGCGGGCGATTTGGTGTTCGGAAAATTCGGGCTCGGCGGCAATCCAAATCAGCACTTGGTCGAGATTGGCGGCGAACGATTTGGTGCGAATCTCGTCTTGCCGATAGAGCAAATTGCGCCGAGGTTCGATTTTCTCAATCGTTCCCTCGTCCTGACTCGGCAGCCACAGCACGCGGTCGCCCACCACCACATGGCTTTTTTTGCCGCGCGGGTGGCAGATGACGCGCTCGCCTTCGGGCGTTTCCACCCAGACATGGCGACCATGCCCTGCAATCACTAAACCTTGGCGTTTCATGGCTTTTCCAAATGTTGCAGGCGTTCTGAGGCGGGCGGGTGGGAATAGTAAAACTTCACGTACAACGGATGTTGCAGGCGTTCTGAGGCGGGCGGGTGGGAATAGTAAAACTTCACGTACAACGGATCGGGCGTGAGGGTGGAAGCGTTATCTTCCATCAATTTCAGCAAGGCGCTGGATAGGGCTTTGGCATCGGCTTTGCTGGCGGCAAAGGTATCGGCTTGAAATTCATCGCGGCGGGATAGCTGCGCAAAAATCGGCGATACAAACGTACCCACCAGCGGCAGCACCATCATAAACAGCAGCAAAGAAAGCGCTTGATTCGTTCCATCCAGCGCCGGAAACACGCCCAGCCCCTTGAAGAACCACAGTTGTTCGCTCAACCAGCCCAGCGTAAACAAGCCCAATAAACTCATGGCAAACATCAAAACAATGCGCTTCACGATATGGCGGTGGTGAAAATGCCCCAGCTCGTGCGCTAAAACGGCATCGACTTCATCGGGCGTGAGTTGTTTCAACAGCGTATCGTAAAACACCACGCGCTTGGATGCACCAAAGCCCGTGAAATAGGCATTGGCGTGGGCGCTGCGTTTGCTGCCGTCCATCACAAAAAGCCCTTTGGCGTGGAAGCCACAGCGTTCCATCAAAGCCGTTACGCGCGTTTGCAGATTGGGGTATTCGGTATCGTCCAGCGGCTTGAATTGGTTAAAGAGCGGCGCAATCCATGTCGGGTAAATCAACATCGCCAGCACATTAAACCCCATCCACACCGCCCACACCCACAGCCACCAAGTGCTACCCGCAGCACCCATCAGCCAGACAATCAAAGTAATAAACGGCACGCCAATCAGCACCGAAATCAGGGTGGATTTGGCAAAATCCTGCAACCACAGCCGCACGGTGGTTTTGTTAAAGCCAAAGCGTTCTTCTAAAACAAAGGTTTGGTAGAGCGTAAAGGGCAAATCCAATACACTGCCAATCAAGGTAAAGCTAATAATCAGCGCGACTTGCTGGGTTAATCCGGGGTCTAGCACGCCCAGCAGGGTGCGATTCAGCCAATCCAAGCCGCCCAATAATGTCCACACCACCAGCAACATGCTACCGAACAAGAGTTCGATCAAGCCGATGCGGTTTTTAGCGATGGTGTAATCCGCCGCTTTTTGGTGGGCTGGTAACGCAATTTTGGCAGCAAATGCCGCCGGAACTGCGCCCCGATGCCGTGCCACATGGCGCATTTGGCGCGTAGCCAGCCACCATTTCAGCACCGTGCTACTGCACAACAGGGCTAGAAAAAACAGGGTGAAGTAGAAGGACGTAGTCAATTCATTCATAAGGTTTTAATCGTTTTTCGTTATCCGTTGGGGTTTGAAACCGAAATGGGTTTCCTTGCCCTTGCGCCCGCGAATGCCTTTGGCGTTGTTGAGGCTGCGGATTTCCAGAATTTCTTCCCGCTCTTTGCCGCCGCGCCCGATGCCCGTAATTTTCACGCTACGCAGATAAGCCGCCGCGCCGATAAACGTATCGCCCTCTTCCAAGGACATCAACATCAAACCGCGCCCGCCGTTGGGCATGGATTTCAAATCAGCCAGTTCAAACGTCATCACCCGACCGGATGCGGCAATGCACGCCACATGGGTGGTGTTGTCGATGCGCGAAGGCTCGCAAATCGTTTCGCCTGCATTGCAAGTGACAAAGGCTTTACCCGCTTTTTGGCGCGATACCATGTTTTCTACCGTCGCCAAAAAGCCGTAACCCGCGCTGCTGCTTAACAGGAATGTGGTGTTTGCAGCACCCGCAAAATAAAACGGAATGTGCGTTCCGGCTTCCAGTTCGATGAGCGATGTAATCGGCACACCATCGCCCCGTCCCCCCGGAAGTGCCGCCACTGCCACCGAATACACCCTTCCGTTCAAACCAAAGCCCAGCAAGCAATCAATGCTACGACATTCATAGCAACTGTGCAAGGAATCACCGGCTTTGAACGTCCAAGTGCTGGCATCCAAACCATGACCGCCGCGCGTGCGCACCCAGCCTTTTTGACTGATGATGACGGTCACGGGTTCATCCACCACCTTGATTTCTTGCACGGCGCGTTTTTCCGCTTGAATCAGGGTACGGCGCGGATCGGCAAAGGTTTTGGCATCGGCTTCTATTTCGCGCACCATCCGGCGTTGCAAGGTGGCGGGATTGTTCAAAATATCCTGTAGCGTTTCTTGTTCGCTGCGCAGTGCCGATAATTCTTGTTCGATTTTGATCGCCTCCAGCCGCGCCAACTGGCGTAACCGAATCTCCAAAATATCCTCGGCCTGCACGGTGCTGAGATGGAAACGATCCATCAATTCCGCCTTGGGTTCGTCCGATTGGCGGATGATGGCAATCACCTCGTCCAAATTCAGCAGCACCGTTTGACGGCCTTCCAAAATGTGGATGCGCTCTTGCACCTTGCCAAGTCGGTGGCGCGTGCGCTTTTCGATGGTGCTACGGCGAAACGCGATCCATTCCTGCACAATTTGGAGCAGCGATTTCTGCGTAGGCTTGCCATCCAACCCAATCATGGTGAGGTTGATGGGGCTGGAGCTTTCCAAACTGGTGTGTGCCAGCAAAGCCGTAATCAATTCCTGCGGGTCGATACGGCTGCTACGGGGTTCAAACACCAGCCGCACGGGGGCATCTTTGCTGGATTCATCGCGCACCGCATCCAACACCGCGAGCAAGGTGGTTTTGAGCTGGGTTTGCTCCTGCGACACCACCTTTTTCCCTGTTTTGACTTTCGGGTTGGTGATTTCTTCAATCTCTTCCAATACGCGCTGGCTACTGGCTCCGGGAGGCAACTCGGTCACGACAATTTGCCATTGCCCGCGTGCCATTTCTTCGATTTTCCAACGCGCCCGCACTTTCAGCGAGCCGCGTCCGGTTCGATACGCCTGCACAATATCGGCGGGGCTGCTGATAATTTGCCCACCGCCCGGGTAATCCGGCCCCGGAAGCAAGGTTATCAACGCATCTAAATCCAATTCAGGGTTTTTGATGAGGGCGATACAAGCATTCGCCACTTCGCGCAGGTTGTGGCTGGGAATTTCCGTTGCCAGCCCGACCGCAATCCCGCTTGCACCGTTGAGCAGCGTAAACGGCAAACGCGCGGGAAGTTGGCAGGGTTCTTCGGTTGAGCCATCGTAATTGGGTCGAAAATCGACCGTACCCATGTCGATTTCATCCAGCAGCAGGGAACTGATTTTCGCCAAACGCGCCTCGGTATACCGCATAGCCGCTGCACCGTCACCATCGCGCGAACCAAAATTACCCTGCCCGTCAATCAACGGGTAGCGCTGCGAAAAATCCTGCGCCATACGCACCAAGGCATCGTAAGCGGCTTGGTCGCCGTGCGGATGAAAACGCCCCAGCACATCGCCCACCACACGGGCGCTTTTCACCGGACGCGCCCCCGTATTGCCGTTGGCTCCGCCAAAGCCCAGCCCCATGCGCGACATGGCATACAAAATCCGCCGCTGCACGGGTTTCTGCCCATCCGACACATCGGGCAAAGCCCGCCCCTTCACCACCGAAAGCGCGTATTCCAAATACGCACGCTGGGCATAGTGGGCGAGGGCTAGTGTGTTTGAATTGGTATCGTCTTCATTCAGCATCATTAAATTGATTTATTTTTTTAATGTTTTAATAGGGAGGTGGAATTCAGAATTATCAAATAACGAATTTTTGATGCTACCTTTTTGAAGGTACTCTTGAATGGCCTGTGCCACAAAAAAAGATAATTCCACCGGAACTGCGTTTCCAATCATTTGCTCCAAGTTGGTTTTAGTACCTATAAACTTAAAATTCTTGGGGAAGGTTTGGAGATAGCTTCTTTCAATAGTTGTCAGTGGTCTTATTTCATTGATATGGATATTTTTTGGATCACATGAATTTATTGTATAACCACTGGGAATCGGTCGATTAACCCCCCGAATAGTCGGGCTTGGTTCATCTATCGAAAAAATACCCCTGCGATTGTAGTTTCGCGGATGTCTGTAATAGTATTCAACCCCAAGTTCATCACCCAAATAATCACGAATGGTCATCGGTGCATCTGCCAGATTATTCCGCAATACCTCGGTTAGATTATTATGGCCATCACCTAAATGTCCAATCATAAAAAAACGCGTTCTTGCTTGCGGCACGCCACAATAAGAAGCATCCAATATAACGGCTGTCAAACCGTAACCCGCATCCATAAACTGTTGGGTCACTGCCTGTAACACATGATTTTTTTTGATTTGCTCTACGTTTTCCATGAGAAACCATTGAGGCTTCACATTGCAAACTATATTGGCATAATGGTAGGTTAAATCTGCCCTACCTTGGGTGGTATCTCTTTTCCCCGCACTCGAAAAATCTTGACACGGTGGGCCGCCTATAATTATTTCGGGATGCAATAATTTTATTCTTTCTGCTGTTTCAATATCGTTCCTAATATCCTGCGAAAAAATAGGATGAGGAAAATTTTCTCGATACACATCAATCGCTTTATCCCAATTTTCAAATGCTGCAATTATATTAAATCCAGCCTTTTCAAAACCCAACGATAAACCACCACAACCTGAAAATAAATCAACACACTTCATAAAAACAATCCCGGCGAGTTGAATAAAATTGCATCAAATCGTCTTTCTGGGCTCAGTAAATTTTGTCCCTCTCCTAAAACAAGGTTCTTGATTTCAGATTTCTGGATGATGGGCTTAACCAATCGATCGCATTGCATATATTGATTGGTAATATTGCCAGATGAAGCGAATGCTTTATCATTTTTTGTGTTATACGTTAATTCATCAATAATTTTCTTGGGGTTAAATTTTCCTGCCTCTTTTATCTCCAATAACATTTTATATAGCCAAACCACGGTTCTGATTTGCCTTGTTATGGTAGTGTATTTTTCATTTTCCCCTTTGTATGCAATAGATGCAATGAAGTTGGCAAATCCTGCATCGCTCCATACAAAAACATCCAAGCAGTTTTCTGCCAATTCTGGTGATTTGCCTTTGGTCTTCCATATGGTTTGAATAATAAATGATTTTTGATCTTTCTCCAATACCTTGGATATTCTAAAAATAGAATCCACGATTCCATCTATATACTGGAGGACTTGTCTTTCATCCGACCAATCATCAATAAAAATTGTTTCAAGCGTGCTATTTAATTTATCACCCAAACCCAATGCTAGACTACAAGCCAAATACACAATGGTATCTGGCCTTATCACTATTTCACTTCCGTATTTATCTTCACTCCACTCACAGGTGACATTATCAGGGAGTGCTGTGAGTTTGATTTCAAAACAAGCAATGCAATTTCCATTATTTTGAATCACCAAATCTGTTCGTGGCAGTTTACCCACTACATATTTCTGGTAGGGTGAATGCGATGCTTCAAATGCAAAATATACACTTGCATCATTTGGATTGGAATTAAAAACTTGGTTTATTGAAATTTCAGCTACTGTTAATTCTCCATTGGCAATAGCCAAATAGTTAGCTGGTATGTTTCTATCATGCAAATAGCAACACAATGCCACTGGAAAAGAGGAATTAAATTGATTTTTACCCCATGCTTCTTTATGAGAGAAGTCTCTGTTGGTATTATTCAAGCCATATAAAGCAGGTTTTATCATATATTCACGATTTACTGGGCGCACTGAATTGTTGGTACAACTGCATCACGCTACGCACATAATTTTGGGTTTCGGGGTAATCGGGGATGCGATTACCGTAGCGTTTTACCGCGCCTTCCCCCGCGTTGTAGGAGGCAATCACCAATTCCAAATCCCCCGGAAATAAACCTTGCAAGTAGCGCAAATAGCGCGTTCCGGTGGCGATGTTGGTTTGGGGGTCGGCGAGTTTCGCGGCGATGCTGCCCTCACCATCATTCGCCACGCCAAAACGCTGTGCAGTGGCGGGCATTACCTGCATCAAGCCCCGTGCGCCTTTGGGGGATACGGCCTGCGGATTGAAAGCTGACTCGGTGGCAATAATCGCTTTGAGGAGCGCCAGATCAATCCCATACTCCACCGCAGCCGCCTGCATATAGGGTTTGACGGCTAAATACGAGGGGTTGGTTTCCAACGTAGCGGCATTTTTGAAGGTGGAACTACTCCGCCCCATCGCCCCCCATGTGGCATTGGGCGTGCCCGATTTGTATTTTCCCGCATTGGGCAAGCGGGTTTTGCCCGTGTTGGGGTCGGTGAGATTGACGAAGCGGGGGTCGTTGGGGATGTTGGAATAATGGCGCACCCCTTTGGCATCGACAAAAGTATAAATATCGGCATACGCCACCCCCGCTATCAGCCCACCCAGCAAACTGAAGATTGCCGATGCGACAACCCGCAGGGCTTTCATACATCCACCTCGACGCTATCGCCATGCCGTTCCATCAACTCACGGCGGGCGGCGGCCTCGCCCTTGCCCATGAGCTGGGTGATGATTTGCTCGGTTTGCACAAAATCCACATCGCCCAACTGAACGGGGAATAAACGGCGCGTATCGGGGTTGAGCGTGGTATCCCACAACTGATTGGCGTTCATCTCGCCCAAACCTTTGAAGCGGCTGATGTTCCAACTGGTTTCACGCACGCCTTCTTTGCGCAACTTATCCAAAAGCGCGTGCAACTCGCCCTCATCCAGCGCGTAGGCTTTAGAAGCCGGTTTTTTACCCCGCGCGGGCGCATCCACCCGATACAGCGGCGGACGGGCGATATAAATATGCCCTGTCTCAATCAACTTTGGAAAATGCCGGAAAAACAAGCCCAACAGCAATACCTGAATGTGCGATCCATCCACATCCGCATCCGACAAAATGCACACTTTGCCGTAACGCAGACCCGAAAGGTCGGGCGTATCGTCCACGCCATGCGGATCAACGCCAATCGCTACGGCAATATCGTGGATTTCGTTATTGGCAAAAAGCTGGTCGCGGTTCACTTCCCACGTATTCAGCACCTTGCCGCGCAGGGGCAAAATCGCTTGGTATTCTTTATCGCGCCCCATTTTCGCGCTGCCGCCCGCTGAATCGCCTTCGACCAGAAAAACCTCGTTGTAAGCGGTATCACGGCTTTCGCAATCGGTGAGCTTTCCGGGCAACACCGCCACGCCAGAGCTTTTGCGCTTTTCGACTTTTTGCCCCGCCCGTTGCCGATGCTGCGCCGTTTTGATGGCGAGTTCGGCTAATTTTTTGCCCGATTCGACATGCTGATTCAGCCACAATTCCAGCATCGGGCGCACAAAGCTGGACACCAACCGCACGGCATCGCGTGAATTGAGGCGTTCTTTAATCTGCCCTTGAAATTGCGGATCGAGCACCTTGGCGGATAGCACGTAGCTGGCACGGGAAAAAACATCTTCCGGCATCAGTTTCACGCCCTTGGGCAGCAGGGAATGGAGTTCGATAAACCCTTTCACTGCCTGAAACAACCCTTCGCGCAGCCCACTTTCATGCGTGCCGCCCGCGCTGGTCGGGATGAGGTTCACGTAACTTTCGCGTACCGTTGCGCCTTCGGTGGTGAAGGCTACGCACCACGCCGCGCCCTCGCCTTCGGCAAACTGTTCGTTCTGGGCATCGGCAAAACCTTCGCCTTCCAGCAGCGGGATGAGCGGCTCGGCGGGCAGGTTTTGCGAGAGGTAATCGCGCAGCCCGCCTTTGTAGAGCCATGTTTGAGAAGATTCTTTTTGAGAATCTTTGGAAGAATCCTTGTTTTTTTCGACCAACAAGGAAACCCGCACACCCGGCATCAGCATCGCTTTGCTGCGCAGCAGGTGGACAAGTTCGCCCATTGGCAAATTGGCGGATTCAAAGTATTGAGGGTCTGGCCACACCCGCACCGCCGTGCCGGTTTTGGTCGGCGTTTCGGATGGTTGCAGGGTGAGGGGTTCCCGTACATCGCCGTTTTCAAAGACGATTTTGGCTGCCATGCCTTCGCGGAACGATTGCACCTCCAGCCGCAGCGCCAGCGCATTGGTCACGCTCACGCCCACGCCATGCAGCCCGCCGGAAAAGCTGTACGCACCGCCCTTGCCCTTATCAAACTTGCCGCCTGCGTGCAAACGGGTGAAAACCAGTTCGATAACGGGCGTATTTTCTTCGGGGTGCATACCAAAGGGAATGCCGCGCCCATCGTCTTCTACCGTCACCGATTCATCGGCATGGAGAATCACCCGAATCTTCCGTCCAAAACCGCCGAGTGCTTCGTCGGCGGCGTTATCCAGCACCTCTTGAATAATATGCAGCGGGTTATCCGTGCGGGTATACATTCCCGGACGTTGCTGGACAGGTTCTAATCCTTTGAGGACACGAATAGAAGATTCAGAATAATTCATTGACGGCATAGGCACAATATCCCTTTATTCTTCAAACAAAGGTGGCTAATAATTTCAACATAACACCCGCATACTGGTCGGCATTGGCTACCAGTTTATTGACTTTCTCGTTATGTTCGCCGGAACGTTTCACAATTTCCATCAATTCCATGAGTTTACGCACGTCAGCGGGTTCGGGGAACATTTTTTGAATTTCCTCATCCGTTAAACGGGTGATAGAAGAGACTTGGCTTGCCAGCGCGGCATCGGTTCGCTCCCCCGAATGGATAACCAATTCATCCATCTCGCTTTGAAATTTATCCCAATCAATAGCCATTTTTATTTCCTTATTTTGAAATTTTATTCAACAGTTTATTTATTTTAATAATGTATTGATCGGTATCATCTTTGGCACTAAAAAGATCGACCAAAGCGGCTTCGGTTTCGATAATCATGCTCTCTAAACCTTTGTCCTGCCCGCCACTGACCATGCCCATATAACGCCTGCGGTTATCATCGGCTTTCGCGGACGTTTGCAAGAAAGAGGTGAGCGTATTATTCATTGCATGGGTTTGTTTATATTCTTCCTGCAATTTGCGCACCATAGCGGCTTCTAACGCATCCAAGGGCTGCAATAATTCACTGCGTTTTTTGTTGATTCGCTCTTGCAGTTTGCTACCAGCGATGGCGATAAATTTACGCCGATCTTTCGGATCTTGTGATTGGATGACCTGCTTCCAAACATTGTCGATTTTAGGGTCGTTGAAAAATTCTTGCGAAAAAGTGGGAACCCAAACATCTTGTAAAAATTCGTCAACACGCTTGCGTTTAGCGGAAAAAACTCCTGCACCAAGCGCATATGCGCGGCTTCCAGTGCCGAAATGCGATGCCCCAGTTGGATGGACAATTCGGGTGCTTCGGGTGGAATGTTGGCGCATCCGCCCAAACTAGCCGCCAGACAGAGGGCAAGCAAGCGGTTTCGCGCAGGGTGCAGGGAGTATCGCATGGTGAATCCTTGTTAATCTTTTCCGGTAGAACCGTAGCCACCTTCTCCGCGTTGACTGGCTTCAAAAGTATCGACAATGTTAAATTGTGCCTGCACAACAGGGACAATAACAAGCTGGGCAATCCGCTCCAGCGGTGCAATGGTAAACGCTACCTCGCTGCGATTCCAAACGCTGGCCATCAACTGCCCTTGGTAGTCGCTGTCAATCAAGCCCACCAAGTTACCCAGCACGATGCCATGCTTATGCCCCAGACCCGAACGCGGCAAAATCAATGCAGCATAACCGGAATCCTCCAAGTGCATCGCCATCCCCAGCGGAATCAACTCCCACGTATTCGGCGCAAGCGTGATCGGCTCGGCAATACACGCCCGCAAATCCAAACCCGCACTTCCGGTGGTGGCATAACGGGGCATTTGCGTGCGCAGGCGTTCATCTACAATTTTTACATCAACTTGCATAGTATTATTTTCATTACCATTGTTTATTAACATGACGTGTTTAAAAAGCACCCAATGATGGGTACTTAATGACTACACAAAAACTGTCGGCTGTGTATTATCATCTTTATTTTGTACCCCGATATAGGAAAACAAGGTTGCTTTGAGTTTATCCGAATACTGATAAATATCATCTACATCATTGATATTGATTTTTTCTTCTTCTTTTCCATTAAATAAGCTAATAACTAATCGTTCAGGATTATTAAAGCGTAAACGACAAATTGGTTTTCTATTATTATCATCCAAGATGATAGCGCAATAACTCATTGCATCACGAATAAAAATCCTTTTGGGGCTAACGAAATCTCTGAGAATAGAGCGAATGGTAAAAAATCCCTCCCATTCTTCGGCTGTTGTAACTATCTCCGATTTTGATTCAGAAACAATAACTTCCTTCTTTTCTTCATCTTCTACATGAGGTAAAGGCTCTGGGGACATTGCAACCTTCAGCCTGTCATTGATAATAGTCGATATAAGTGATTTAAATGCCTTCACTGATATATTTGCGAATTGATCTCGAATGGCAGGTGTAAATCTTTTTCCCGCAATCAAATCTGCTGCAATCAGTTTGATGAAATCATCCGTTGGATTGGTCACTAATTGTTGCAATATATTTCTGATATGTCTTGTATATTTTAACTCATTGGCAGTAACCAATATTGATTCAATATCAAATGAAGATTTTGCAAATTTCTTCAACTCCTCCGCTTCAGATTCTTTGAAATCAAGGATATTAAACTCAAGGAATGGCTTTTCATCCATTTTATTAGGCTGTTCAAGATCGGTAAATATCTGAAATATAATACCATTGGTTAAAACTGCAAAT
>ERZ724506.252-NODE-252-length-20163-cov-5.297792_pt1 | contig 20163 bp, 8 predicted proteins | sample MGYA00376039_ERZ724506 | MGnify/ENA primary metagenome ERZ724506 (study PRJEB28724, sample SAMN07190887) | wastewater metagenome | isolation source: effluent of sewage treatment plant in Hong Hong | place: USA: Christiansburg, Virginia | collected 2016-03-01 ... | reverse complement strand
TTTCAACTGACATATCTCCTTATTTATTACTATCTTCAGCTTTCAGCTTCCGAAATTTTTATAAAATCAAGTTATAACTGAGATTTACTTAATTTTTTTAAGCTTTTACCTCATTTATTTTTTTATATAGCTCCTCATTTTATTTAGTTAACTTCTAAATAATCTATTAGTATTAGTATAACTTATGCTGAAAAGATTTGTTCTTTGTGATCAGTTAAGTATTTTATTTCATATGTCTTTTGATTTAGTTACGAGCATCTTCTGAACTACATTTAGTTATTCTACCCAATTCTTCTCTATAATATTCTATCACTCCATGTAGTTGTCTATTTTCTTAACATATTTTTGAATTCTTTTTTTATAACTAGTTCATTTATTTTCGAATTTCTTCATATTTGTTTTTCCTTGTTATTACTTACTCAGATAATTTTTTACAATTTTGACAAGCTTATCTTTGAATAAATCCTCCATAATTTTAGTTGAAGTGACATTATTAATTTTATTCATCAATCTTCTTGAGATGCTTAATACTTTTATTAGGAATAGTGGGCATCAGATCAACATTTTTATTCTTCTTACAATTTTTATTAACATTTTTATGATTATGACTCGTACAATTATGTGCATGCACACAATGATGATTTTGATGACCTTGACACTTATTCTAACAGAAACTCATAACAAAATAAAAGTGAGAAATATTCAATAAAGATACAGTAATAATAATCCCATAATAACTTACATGTAAATTTTTATGATCTTGAATATAAGCTTTATTAATTTTATTTCTGTAAGAGTAGAATGCGTAAGATAACTTGTACTCCTATAACAAATAGAGTATAATTCCCAGATATCCCTCAAATATCTTCACATCGAGCTGTATATGAGTACTTAGTACAATTATAAAAATGGGAGGAAATTAGACAAAAAATGAAATCTATGCAATTGAATAAAATATAAGTTACATCCTATATCAATAAAACTAATAGGAAAACTAATAGTAGTTGTGATAAGTAGATAACTCTCCTCCATAATCATGATCAATTAATTTAGAATAGATATAAGAATAGTTAGGAAGTAAAGTTACCTGAAAATGGTAGTATCTCACCTAAAATATTTAAGAGTAGAAATGGAGCTAGATCTAGTCTCAAAGGTAAGCCTATTTCTCTAACACCATATTTAGCAACTGCATATAAATTACAAATGAATAAAGTTAAGATGAGTCAGAAAACTTCATAAAATAATATAAATCATGAGCAGGCATAAGATCTATAAGTAAATTAGCAATAAAAAAAATTTCAAAACAAAATTAATTCAAAGTAGCTGTAAAAAAAAATTAAGAAAAGATAAAAAAAGTTAATTAAGTCAAAAACTCAAGAAAATAGTTCTTACTCGAAAGGAAAAATTATAGTAAATAACTTGAATAAAGAGAGCAATCATAGTGATTTTAATGATCTAGCATAATTTTGTAAAGTTTCTTCAAAAGATATTACTGAGAGAGTCATAGTGAGAAGAAAATCGAATATAAATTCATCAGATGGTACAATTGAAGCCATATAAGCTTCTATCTTGAAAAAGAAAATAATTTTATTCACAGTTGATATAACTTCTGGCAATGGAAATGATTTTCTTGAAGGAATAAAATCACCTTTTAATTTATCAAACTAATTTGAAATTAGATATCCTTCTCAGCCACAAAAATAAGTCAAGGTTGTGACTCATACTCCCACAAGAACATATCAAATGAAACTTTTATTAGGAACTAATTAAATTATAGAATACCTCCAATATTTTGGATTTTCTCATCATCCCTTAGAATTATATAATTCAACAGAAAAATTGGCGATAATTTTGGTAGATATGTTAAAAATAACAAACAGTGGGGTAAAAATTGATAAAAATTAACTTACTAACATGAAGAATACTAATGAAGAAAATAAAAAATAGGTTATTGAGTAGGCATGCAAAAAATTACAAAATAGTGAGTTAATTCGATGGAAGAATCAAAACCATAGCAAAAGAACTCAACATAATAGATTTAACAAAAATCTCAATAAAACAAACGAATCAAAAAATATTAGGTAGAATGTTCCAAATCCTGAAAGTCAGTTTTATAAAGCTTATGGTCATCCACATCCTGTTATTAATGGTAAATAATATCAGAAGATGGTTTTTTATGAAAATTAACATCCTTAAGAATAAGTAGTACTGAAAAAATAGGAATAGCAGAAATAAAAAAAGAAATTAACAATTGAAGATAAAAATTTTAACTAAATTGATTAAAAAATTGAAGAAATTACCATACAAAAATCTCTTTCTCATAAAGATTCATTAAATAAGATTCCATAAGAAAATTCTCAACAATTTATCATAGAATAAAGTCATCCAAACCAGAAAAAAACTCTAAGTATTGGAGAAGCCATCCAAAATGAAAGTTAGGTCAGCAATTAAAAGATAAAAAATTCAGAAATTGTAGAAAATCTTGGATGAGATTAAAATATTTAATCATTTTTACTATATGATTTATTTATCAAATTAGATCATTTATTTTAAATAACAGTACAATCATAAATATCAGTTTTTTAATGGCAAAGCTCAATCATTCATCAAAGTAATATTTATATTGTTTCCTTCGAGTAGGGGTTAAGCATTCTATTTGAGATTTTTCAATTAAAGGCTTTTCTAAATTCTTGGAAATTTTTTCATAATATGATTATTTTTTTTCAAATGGCTTCATTTTACTATCCATGTCTGAACTGTCAATATTTTATTTAAAGCTGCTCTTCTAGGACATTTTAATTTCAGGATGGTAAGTAGGTTTCTATTTCTGATTCGTTAGATTTAATAAATATTCTTTGCTCCCCAATTCATTATGTTATTTTTTTTTACTAAATCCATTTGAAGACTGATTATTCATCTTGCAGATTGTAAGTGGCAGCAGAGTTTAACTTTGTTATGTATTCTTTGATGCATAATAGGGAAGTTTTTATCTAGCACATGGGCTCTACATTTAATTCATGTATTCATAGTTGCATTTTGTTTTATTTTGTGAAGCATTGTTTGTACTATTTACGTTGTTCACGTTGTTCCCGTTGTTCAGGTTGTTCACGTTGTTCATGTTGTTCGAGTTATTCACAATATTTGTGTTATTCACATTGTTGGCAAAGGTTTTTATAATCGAGGTCGGGAGAACTTTACTAATGGCAGAACCAACAGGCTCATTAACATTATTCAAATTTTTAAATTACTTCAGCAATCTTTTTCTGCGATCGCTTAAATTTTCATAACAGGGCGGTTTGATCGGTGAAACAGGGTTTTATGATATCTTTTTATTCATGCTTATCGGAGAATTTGATAATCTTGACCCGCTTGATTAGATCCATTCAACATTATCTATCCTCTGAGCTCTATTCTATCTTTATATACTTTCAATTTTTTCTGTCTTTTACATTCTTTCCACTTTTTAAACTCTTTATAATTTCTATGATCCTCCCATTTTGTATTAGAGCTTAGATTTAGCAGAGATGGCGTAATTTTGAAGTGATTTGTCTGTTTATGGATACGAATATTTGAAAGAAGGTACATTATAACTTTCCTTTTCTCTGATATAATCTTTGGAAGAAACTAAAAGCTGTTAAACTTGAGCATTTTGATCAAACTAACTCAGGTGATCAATCTGATATTTTGTCTGATATGGACTTTTCGTTAATTTTTGTTCTGAATTTTTAGTATCTGCTCGGATTGATCTAGTAATCGCTTCTCTATTTGTGAAAGACTACTCATTATAGAATTTTTATATATTCTTTTTTGTGGGAGTCTTTGGCTATTTCTTAAGTTTTTCTATTTATCTTTCTCGTTCTTTATATCTTTATTTTTATTTCATTCTTTCAATTTATTTTTATTTTTACATTTGCTATTTTTACTTATTTTTGAAAGGTGATTTCTTCAAATATAATGGGGAAGCAGGGGCATTTGTAATCAGTCCTAAATTTTTTTTAGTAGGTGTTACAGGCAAAATCTTTTTTTGATTAACCCTAGGCGATGCTTATTGATGGTATGATGGGACTTTTTTCATAGGAATCTGAACTTAATAAACCTCTTATTTGCCTTTGTTATTCATTCTATTCATAAATTCTAGATTTTAGTAATGATAATCTAGACTATCATTGAGATCGAGAGCAGTAATTGTATTTTAATTAGCACCCTATTTTTGATAAACTATTTCTTCTATTTTTCCTCTAATCATTTCTTCAATGTGTGTTAATAGTTTGACCTTGGAATCAAAATATTCGTTTCGAAAATTGAGACTTCTTTTATGAATTTTTTGAAAAATTGAATAAATTTGTTGTTTAGGTCTTTATTATGAATATTTAATTGTCTAATTTGTTAAAAAGTTTCCCTATGTCACAGATCTATTTGAATCGTATTTCCCACCGAACTCTGTTAATTTTTTATTTTCATGAGATCCTACAGATACGACTCCGTTGTTTACATTAAACACAATCCCAAGGCCTTATTAAAATCCATAGTAGCAGTTTTCCGAGCCTAAGCAAGGAACTGGATGAACCTTTTCGTTAGCCATAGAAGTTAAATATTTTGTTAAAGAAAAATATTGTGGCTTCATAGGGATACTAGATTATTCAATATATTTAACAAGTTAAGAATAACTCCTGAATACATCTCTATCCTAAACAGTCCAATCTCCATCCTTTTCTGATAGTGTGGCAACAAAATTAAACTTTTCAAAGATAATAACTATTTTTTTGATTAAGTAACCATTATCAAACTCCCCTAATACAATAGTATCTCCAATCCTAAAGACATTGAGACCATGAGGCTAATTATCACGCCAAAGCCCATAAATATATTTCCCATGACTGATATATATCATAGTCGAGTCGTTTAATTTTCCATCTTTCCAATGGCTAGCATAGAGAGATAAGTCATCATCGACTAGGATACCAAAGCCATTTCTAGTCTGTGATTCATTTGTTTCTCCCTGATATTTTGCATTTCGATAATCTATTGATGTTTCCATGTTTTGGATATAATTTGTTATTAAAACTTATTCCAGCAACTGTAAATATATAGTATATTAACTTTTATGTAAAAAAATAAGAAAAAGGATCTTATTTAATTATAATTATCCTTTAATTTAAGATATATAAAAAATATGTAAGAAATGCCTTCATCAGACTCATTTACATAAAATCACAGTTATTTTATCATCCAAAGCTGATTTTTATTTTTGTAGTACTTATTCTGTACGATTCTCATTCCCTATTCATCTATTCCACCTTAAATCTCTAAAACTAAGCCAGTTTTTAGATTTTGAATATAGTATGAATCTGCTTAGTTTTTTTATTTTTGGATCTTCCATAACTGATTATCATTTCCATGATGCTTGTAGCAGAGTATCCCTGCGTAGATTGAGGAACTTCCGTTTTATACATCTAGCACTGAGCTATCCAGTTGGTTTTTTATTATGAATTTTTAGCTTGACATGATTAGTGTCCATTGTTGTTTTAATCCTCCACTATATTTACTTGCGATGAGATCTCGAGGTCTGGTTTTGTACTATCCTTCGGAATTAGTTAGAGACATTGAGTTCATCTTAGATATGATTTTGACAGGCTTGTTCATGATGTTAAAAATAAATGTTAAAATAAGATTTATAGCATAAGAATAAAATAAAAAAACTAAAGTATATAAATAAATTGAAAAAGCTCATCGATTGCAAGTAAATTTTCTATTCCCATTTTTGTACCCATACGCTGGATCTTCCACACTATTAAACAAATTTACACTAGAACTATGGGCGTGGTTGTAGTAGCTACTATTATTACTGATATTATGATTGATGTTAGATTGGCTTGTGATGCTACTGTGAAAGTGTGGTTAGGTTATCGTATTTTTTGTGGGTTTGTTTGTGTATTGTTTTTTGTTGTTTTATTACAGTTATTTTTAAAGTAGTTTTATCTTTGCTTTGTAAAAATTTCTTTCGATTTACCATTGCTTTTATTTTTCTTTGTTTGATTATAGGATTTGTTTTACTCGTTCATATACTTTCTCTAAACTTTTCTAATTCTTCTTCTATTTCTGATTGCTATTTCCTTCACAATCATGCGCTAAGCTCGTGTTCAATGTAATAATTTCTACATTATTACTATTAATTTCCATTTATTTCTATTTGTTCCTCCTGATCGACATGTACGCAGCCTAGTGCGCCATATTAGTTGAGTATTTGCTATTTAATGCACTGTTGTTCTGAGATCTCTATATTGAATGAGAATTTTAATGCTATTTTCGCACGGAAAGTTAACTTTGTTTCTTTGCTTTTTTTGATGTCGTGTTTATTTGACTTGAGTTTGTTGTCAGGGTTACTAGTTTTGGTTTTTTCTTTTGACTAGCTAAGCCTACTCCTATATTGGCCATACTTGCAGCCACAATGTTATGTGGTTTAAGTTGTTAATTAGAAGACAGAGATCTCATACTCTTATCGGAAGTAACCTTCAATTTCATTTTAGAATTAAGTTTATTCGCATTAATATTGCCATTATGAATATTTTGCGTACTGGTCAAAGGCTGTAAATCTTTATTAAGAAAACTAGGAGTAGAAGATTCCATAAGATGATCAACAATATTACTGACATTTTTATCAAATTTTTATGAGCATTTCTTATTGGCTGATAATTTTAGATTACCATGATTGTTGCTACTTTATCTTGTTTTTGAATTTTGGAGTAGTTGTTTGTAGGAGCTTCGGGTTTTGTTTATCTCACGGATACTTTTTGTCCGAGAGTATTGTTACATGTAGTTACGGCACTGCATTTGCATTTAGGGGATGGGAGTTATTTTTCGGTTTATTTGGGATAATTTATATTTATAACTATATTTGTATTGGCAAATATCATATGGCAAAAACTGAAAAAATAATCTGACAACAACATCTACAAAAATAAATATCATATCAAAAATCAATATCATCATCCATCATTTAATCAATGTTCTTAAAATCTTCCTCCCCAAGATTCGATAGCCCTGACTATCCTTCTGCGTCTTTATCTAGATTTTCTTATTAATCTTTGTGCTATATTTCATTTTATTATTCTATGTAATGGAATTTTGGTTTGTAGATATATTCGTTTGCTGTGGATATTTATTTTTTAGGGATTTTTTGATATAGGACTGATAATTTTTAGGAGATTTGCTATCTTTTTTTGATTAATCTGTTTATCCTTCCGCAGATGATCTGTAATTATGGGTTATTTATGATTTGTCCTATGTACTTTTTTAATATCTATCTGAGCCAACTCGTAACAATATCCATATTACTTGTACTTTTATTCTACTCTATTAGTATTAACTAAATAGTTTCAAGCAGAGATCCTACTCTGTTAATAGGGATCTGCCCAACACTATTCGCTATGATCTATGGAGATGCAGATATGAGCAACTATCTAGACGCGGTATGATCACGAGTGGATAAGGCTTGGGCTAGCACAGTTGCGATAGATTTGAGTCTATTGATTGATTATTAGTTAGTAGGGATGTAATCTGGGAATACTTAGTTAGGTTTGTTAAGCAGAAGCTTGCTAGGTAAACGTGGTTAATAAGTCTGATTGATTGTTATCGCTCTATTTGCCATAGTTTTATATTATATCAACATTGATAATAATTGGGTATTATATTTAAATATAATATTATTAGATTCTTTGCTATCATACTATTCTAGTGTTTTTTCGCATAATCTGTCATAATTACTAGCACAAATTATAATAATAAATAGTTTATATGTTGACCAATATCAGTAAAACTATGTCGCATAGACGTCTATTCAAGTAAAAAACTAAATAACCTATATATCTTGAGATTTCGCCACATAAGTGTTCTTAAAATAGGAATAAGAAGTAACATGACACGAGCATTGATGTTCATGAACCTGATACATCTTTATCCAATAAGTTATCTGCTCCAAAAATTATGAACAAAGTCATTGTTTCGCAAAATTAGATTAATTATCATTTGAAGAGAATTTCTAATGGTAGGTTATCTGATAATAGGAAGTTTAAATCTTTGGATGTTGCAGTTAAGGACACACAGCATGAAAGTAATGTTAAGCAATCATTTTCGATTAAAAAATTAGTTAAAAATAGTGTTTTATCACATACAAAATATGGAAGTATGGAGAATTTATAGGTTAACGAAGTGCATAGAAAATTATAAAAAGTGTAATATATTCCTAAAAGTTAAAATTACCTAAAACAAACATTAAAAAAGTGCAATATTAACAAATTAAAAATAAAAGTAAAAGATCCATTTTAAAGACGAACTAAACTTTAGATATAGTTTCAAGATAATTCCATGATTGGAAAACTATAGGACAGCATGATTTCTACTGTTAATCGAGATTAATTTAGGGAACTTTTGAGTAAAATTGCTTGATTTTTTTTAATTTTTAACTGGTTTACTATTTTATTACCAATTTTTTTGATTTTTAAGACTAAGTATTATAATATTAACTGTCAATATTAGAATAAAGCCAAATGCAAATGAAAAAACGAAGTCAGTCATCTATTCGGTCTAAAACCTTACAATCAGAAGAAGACCAAAGCGAATGGATAGGAAATATTCAAGCAAAAAAAATCCTCAACAAAGTTGGCCAAAAGATTACATCATCAATGATTTAGTAATCAAATAAATAAAATTTTGAATCAAATGTTGTCGTATATCAATCAGTGCAGGAGCTAACTGATCGATCTCAAGGGGTTAATCGAACTCCAGTGACTCATAAAAATAGTACATTCAAAAATAATCAACATTTTTCATAATTTCAGGGAACTCCTAATTCTCGGATTGTAAACCCGCAAACAAATACAGTAACTCCGATAAATGGATTAAATGCTCGAAATTTAGGCCCTTTCAACTATACTTAACAATTTTATGAAGTCCAAGTCTAGAGATTAAAGGCTCAAATCAGCTAAATGAGCTTATAGCTAAAAAGATACTAAAAGCTTTTCTCTAGCAAGCAATCCGAAATAGAAGATCTGAACTAAGGCCTATCTTCAAGAATATCGAAGGAAAATAATGAAAAAAACATGTTAATAAAATAGATCAACACAAATAACATTGAGATTAAGCGTTTGAAATAGGAGATTAATCTGCATAAATCTGAGAAGGAAGCACTGAAAATTGTACTTCGATAGAAATAGACCATGATTTAGGAATTAAATAATTCTGTTGTACAAGTTTAGATCAAGAAGAAAAAAGTGGAAGGCTATTAGATGCAACTCCGCTAATCTCAAAACACTTTAAAATAAATAGAATTACAAATGAACAAGCTGAGGAACTAAGCATAAAAGAAAGATGCAACAATTCTAAATAGTAACAAAAAGATTAGCATTCTTGAAACAAAAATCGCCCAATATCAATAAGATATCCGATAATTATAAAAATGTGTAATAGGCTTAAAATAGAACAGCTCAGAATGGAACTATAAAATCGAACAATCAGAACTATAATGCCAAGAATGGAAAAACAAGTATTGTGAAGTGAAACAGCAACTCGGTTAGATTCCTGAATTAGAAATCAAATTGAAAAATACACAGTTGACAGTGGAATAGTTACAAAATAGGATGAAATAGCTGATAGTAAGTAATGAGAAGATGAAAATTTAACTAGGAAACTATCAGAGTATCAAATCTAGATGCAATTAACAAGAGAAATAAATTACTAATTTGAAGAAAATATTAAGAGAGAAATGCTAATAATTATAAATTATCGAGAATAGTAATGTTCTGAATCAAACTATGCAGCAAGAGTTATAAAATTATAGAAATAAGCTAAATGGGCTTGAAAGAGTTATTCAGGACAAGTAACAATAGTTAAGATTTACAAAAATTAAATTAGAATAAAGATAGCATAAGATTAATAGTTTATGCGAATAGATTGATGATATTTCGAAGGAAACCATTCGGATTAAAGAACTGCAAAATAAAATTGATACACTTTTCTCAGAAAACGAGAAACTTCATACAAATTTATTGGAGAAAGTTGCAGAAATTGAAGACTTGCAAAGAAAAATCAATATATTGTAGAGTAAAAATGCTACAATTACGAATTAATGTACAAAAGTTAAAGTGCTGTATGAGAATATGAAGGAATAGCTGAGTTAAAACGAGTCTAAATTATAAAATATGAAGAATAGATGGGAGAGTGAGGTAGGAGCTAAGATTAGTTTATAAGAAAAATGCAATAGAATTAGTAAATAAGTTGTAACTTTGAAATCACAAATCAACAGTTTAGAGTAAACTAATAAAGATTTAAATTAGAAATCTCAAGAGTTATCATCTGAATTTGAGTAGAAGAAGCTAGAATTTTATCTTCAATTGGATGATCTGAACAAATATCGATTTGAAGCTGAAAATCAATTAAATAGCTCGAATAGAAAAGTAGAATAGCTAAAAAATAGTGTTAAGGATCTGAAAAATCAAATAGATACTCAAATAAATCAACAAAATCATCATCTCATTAAGATCAGGGATCTATAAAATCATATATGCTCACTGAAAGAATAGCTAAATATAACAAAACTTCAATCATAAAAACTAAAGAAACATTGGCTACAAGTTCAGGAAGTCTCTGCAAATGCACTTAACCTTTATAAGTGAGATCTAATTAACACCATTATATTTTAATAACTCTTCAAATATTTTTAAAAAACCCTTCATATCATACATTCATACAAAAAAACAAGAATATAATTATAATATCAATCAATCACCTTTATAATATTTGAAGAACTTAAGAGCAAATACATATATTTATGATAGTAGTTATAAATTGATGATTTTTACTAGAAAACCTATCAGTTCGAGATGTGGTTGTAGAGATCTGTTTGAATGAGTTGATGAATTATAATGATTAATTCTGAAGAAATTAAATAAAACATATGAAGTACGAAATAATTTTATTCGAATTTAGGCTTTCTGATTAAAATTTCCGCTGAAACTGGAAATAAAATAGCCCTTAAATCTCTAATTATCCATGAAATAAATAATTATATAATATCTCAATGATTAAGATCATCTCGAAGCCTAGAAAGCTATCTATCACAATAAAGGATAATCTGTCTGAAACTTCTGCCTAGAGCGGAGATCAATTAGAAAAAGGGGAAATGCAGCCAGTGCTCTTCGAAAATAAAATAAATCAAAATTTCAATACAAAGGTTAAAAGTTCCCTATGCAAAAACTTCATCTAAAAAGGGTGTTGTCCTTATGGAAATAAGTGCCAATTCGCACATGGACCATCTGAACTCAAATGTAACTCAGAAAAACAAATGTCCTATAAAACAAGAATTTGCCATTCCTTCGCCAGGAAGGGTTATTGTTGTTATGGATCAAGATGCAATTTTAAACATCAAAATTAGGATGAAATTGTAGAAAATTCATTGAAACTACGTGAAATATTATATTGCAATCGAAAAATAAATGGAAGCCGAGTTTTAGAGATCCTAGGTTCTCAATGAAAATAATATATCTGATTCTATATTTAATTTATTTTCTTTTTCTAATTAGAGGATATTTTGGTTATTAAAATGCATAGTAGGATAAAAATGGAAATAAATTTTCAGTATACTATTAGCGTATATTTATTAATGAAAATTTAATAGTTTTCGATAAAGTAGCTTCTATTTTATGGTTTATTTTTTATCAATTAGCTATGACTAATAGAATGCTTATATATTTATTGAAGTATAACTATTTTTTTCAGATGACTTGGTGTCTTGGAAAGAATTTGCCAAGCTATCCTCATAAAAAACTAGTACCAACTCCAATGGAAATGGGTTACTCATCCTCCTCCTCATCCTCCCATATAGAACCTAGATTCTCCACGTTTTCCTTTATATTTCCAATCATTGCCATTGTTTTAAGATTTACGTTTGTGGCGAATATCATCGATGTCTTCTTTGGTCAAGCTACCTGATGGCTTATTCATGTAGACTATGCTATAGAAAAACAGTAGTAGCATTTCTATAATATATGAGATCATGAAATAAAGCCTTCGAGGAGCAGTCTTTATTTCCTCCATCGACTGCTATGTTATATTTATAAACTTTTATCAAATATTTTATATTAATATTCATCCAAATTTCAGCCCATCCAACAAGTCCAGAGCAGAGTCTATTAAACTTTGAGTCAGTTTTATATTTAAATTTGAATTCTTTAAGTTATCAGTTTCTAGAAAATGCAGCAAATAATAATTAAAAAAAAGCAATTCCTCAGAACAAAAATAAAAGTTTAGAAACAGTATTAAAAATTTAATAAGTCCTTTTATTAGTAAAATATAAAATAATTATACACGATTAAAAAAGTGGAGAAAATGTCTAAAGTCTACGGATAGAACTCATTACCAAAAAATTTTGCCGACCAGCTCCTGAACTGCTAGATCTAACTGTAACTAAATGAAATTATACCAAAAGAAATAATTATGCAAATCTTACAGCTGTACTCTAAAGGTATGGAGTACTTTGAATCTATCCGCAGTTACAAATATATGTATTTCTAAAGAAAAATGAGTGCAATTATGAGATCCCCGAAAGTTATCAAATCGATGTCAAATAATCAGCCAGTCAGCCCTGAAGCTAACAAATCAACAAGCAATCAAGCACATAATACTATAAATTTAAATCAGTAAGAAAAAGTAAAAATCATGCAGATTAAACATAAATATGAAAAAATGTATAATGATTATATTGGGTAAACTTCCGCTTTGACTGGTGATAAGATCAAGAAGATTGTCGCTGATAACGAAATGAAGTTAAATTAAGTTAAGTAGTCTATTAAAGATCAAATTTCTGAGCAGGAAAAGAGATTACAAGTTAAACTTGATCGGAGAAAATTCCAGAAATAGACTAAAACTAAAAAATCTATGTCCGCTGCATAACTTTAAAAATCTACTAGAGACAGTCTCTTCAATGACAATTAACATGGATTTAAGTAACATCTATAGATAGATTTTGGTAAAGTGATAAATGAAGATGAAATGGATAGTGATGATTAACGAGGTAACAACAGAAAAGATAAACAGACACGTTATAGCGCAGACAAGCGAAAATAATAAATTTCTCCATTTGAAATATCAAAATTTACAATTGACAAACTATCCAACTCTGAATCAAAAGCGACCCAAAAATAATAACAATGAGCTTGATTGATCCTCTATCATCTTTAATCATAGTTTCTAATTGAGAATATATATCATTTTTTATCTTATTATTCTTATTTCTTTGCGTTGAAGTTATAGGCTACAACATTCTTTTTGTTATAAGGGTTTTAAGGATGCTTCTCAAATTACTTTCTAAGGATTTGTTGACGTTGAGATCTCTTAAGTTGGGGGTATTCTAGCCTTATCTAGGCCTCTCTTTTATCACAGAAAGCTTAGAATGCAGCTTTATATCTTCTCTATGGATGTCTTTACTAGCCATCATCTAAAATGTTCAAAGCTTTCTCCACTGTATTAGCTACTTAATATTATTCAAAGTTTCTATTCACATTTTCTTCAGGAAATTCTTGTATCTATTATCCTCTATTAAGTCTCTGCTGTTAAAGGAGTTATTGTTGCTGTTGTCTTTACAAAAGCTGTGCTTGTGTAATTTTCTTCTCATTAAATTATCCCTTTGGTTTCTTCTCTAAATTATCGAGATTATTTACTTATTTTTTACATCTAAGCTGCTTATCGTTCCGCAAGTTATTTCAGCTATCTCTTTCTAGCGAGCTCTTGTTGCCTTTTTTCTTATTTTTGTTGCTAAATATAACTAAAAGTACAGCAGTTTATATTTTCTTATCTGTGAATTAATCTTTCCATTTTTATTTCTATTTTAATTTTTCTCGCTTTTCTTGATCTTGTTTTTTCTTGTTCGCTTATCTTTATCGTTTTTCTACTGCTCTGAATTGATATAACAATTACTTTTAATTAACTCCCCAACTACTCATTTCTCTCTTTATTATTTCAATTATATTATGATATGAAATTTTGATAAAATTTGTTAATATCGATATATTCTTACAATAATTTTCTGTTTAGGTAGTGAGACTAGATTTATTATATTTAAATAAAGATAAGATCAATTTTTCTTTTTAGCTTGTTGGACTCTAAGGAAGTTCATCAAGTTTTCTCTTTTAATCTTAGCTCTTTGATGGGTACCCAAAGCCTTTTTGGTGATCTTGAGGGCTTTCTTTGTTTCCTTCAAACCTCCTATTCTGAGGTATTACAGTACTCTCTTTTCGTAGCCGCAAACTCCAGATACTTGACCAATGACTTATCTTATTAGCTTGGTTCTTTTGCCGATTCTGCCTTTGGATGAGGCTGGTTTAACTCTTCTAGCTTGAATTTTAGTGGTCTTGTGACCTTTGTTCTTGCCGATGGCAATGTTAGCAGGTTGGCTTTTAGCCATTGAATATAAAATAATTATGAATTGGAATAATTGAATAAATAATATCTATTATTAATATATTAGAATTGCTATAATGGATAGCCCAAATAAATAATTCTCATAAACTTCAACGTAGAAACCAATCTTCACAATCCAGCGAATCCTAGGGCCTGAGACCTAGATATAAGACTAGTTGAATCGTAAAACTTGTACCAAGTGCGGCATTAAATAAAATTAAATTAAAAACTGTTCAAAAACTATAATTATTCTCTTTGATGATTAAGAATAGGCGTATTGTGATTCCTGTTTGGAATAATTGTTGATGAATGAGCAATATTAAATTAAAAAGTTGGAGGAAAAGTTTATCTATCAAAAATAATTTTAGGCTTCCATCTCAGAAAGCTAGGTAAAGTACTTTGGGAAATCTGAGCAAGATACCCTCGATACTGAAGCCATTAATCTGCAGAAATAAGTCTAGAATTTGGAATAGAAATAAAACTAGATTGATTACTTGCTAGGAAAGGCTAAAAATTAATGTAAATAGTTACAGGATAAAGTATATCTTTTATAGCAAAAATAAGAGAAATTTTGGTCTGATATGAACAAATTTTAGAAGAGGGCATTAAAGCTAGAGTAAAAGTCTTTTATTGCTAAAAACCAAGGGTAAATATAGAAGAAAATCCTAGAAAATCTCTCTAAAACCAGTGTCACCCATAAATTCTTTAAAATTCAGATCTAAGATAATTATGCTCAAGTGTATGGCCTAGTAATTGGGAAAAAGCCTGAGCATATCGACGTAAACTGGTAATAGACAAATTCTGGACTAGGGCATTTGCTTTTGGCATTCAATTATTTGATATTAAAATATAGTCTAACTTACACTCGAGTTGAGAATTTAAGAATAAAAGGTAGCTTTTCAGAAATACTTCTTCGAAATACAGATACTTACTTTCCTGTCGGCTATGGCGTGACAATAGGATCCATTACCACAACTGAAAAAATATTTGGTGTGATAATGGAATCACTATTGGCTGAAATGGCAGATCTAGCTCAACATATCCAAGAGATAGAAAATATAGAATACTCCGAATAATTAAAACTTCCGTATAGTATCGAGAAGAAAGAGGGAAAAATTTTAGATTTATTTGTAAACCCTACAAAGCTAGACTAAAAATCAAAATGGAGTTTGTGGACGAAGGCAATGAGATACTTTCTAATTGATTTCAAACATATTCTAACCATAGCCTCTCTGAGTGACCCGTATCTTTGAAGTCCTAGAATGGCTAATATTCATTTATATTTATTGATATTTATAAATTGTTATAGTATTGATACAATTAATACATGAATACAGTCATCGATTTATTTTGATACTTGGGGACATCATATAACTAGTTCCATATTGCGATTTCAACTCAAATCCTCCCTAGCGAAGATCTTATTATATCTAGAATTTGAAGACTTTGTGTCTGCTAGCCTTTTTCATGATTTTTTCAGCTTGGATGTTAAACTATCTGGAATCTTGATGCATTTGCATTATTCTTTTAAGAGTTGTTGTGCATTTTACGCTCATTTCTGCGATATTATTCAATATTTCTAGCTCGTCCTTTGGCGATTGTTAAATTGTGTTCAAGTAATACAAGCTAGTATTCATTCTAAAGCAACTCCAGTATTTTTTACTCAAATTTTACATATTTGTCTCGAATATGTTCTCATTAGGGCTAATTGTTATCAATCGCTTAGTCAAATCTTCGAATGAGTCTAATATATCCTTAAATTCGTATGATTCGAGAGTTAAATCTGAATTTTTGTAGCAGCTCAACATCAACATCAAGAATTTCTATTTTATTAATAAGTTGAAGTGGTCGTGGAATAAATCTAGAGCATTCTAGCATGAGGGAAATATTTATTTTAGTCCTGCAGCTGCTTACCCAACGATTTTATTGCTTTAGTTTAATATATTGCTATTTCGTTTGATATTCTCAACATATAACAATTTCAAAGGGATTTTTTGAAGAGTTTATTCATATTCTGTCATATTTGACTTAGATTTATTTTGAACCATCAAAACACGAGAAGAGGATATCAAAGCTTTACAAAAAGTGAAGAATGTATCATTTTTAGCAGAATCTTGAGAGCCAGAGTAGCCTTTAATAGACCAATCATCGTATTTTGATACTAGGACTAGATATACTTTTAATATTGAATGTAGTAATTCTTTCTATAGCAATCCTAGTGTGCTTTTGCTCATAATTTTCATATTGTAAGGCCATTTTATTTGATATTCAGCGTAAAAACTCAGTAATTAGCCCAACAAAGATAGTAAGTTCACATTTTTAAATAATATCTCAGAAATTTAGACAACGAGGCTTTTGGAAGAAGTATAGCCAACCATCACATATAGAAGATTGCATGCCCATGCTACTTTATAAGCATTATTTCTCCAACTTTCTTAATCCGAACTTCGTTTTAAATTATTAAAGATACCTGTGATAACTTTCAAGAATTATTTCATAATCCTGTTATTATTTTCATACAAATAATCTTTCGCAATGGTAAGTGCCTTGTAAATATGGTTACAAGCTGAAACAAATTCAATGTGATGACATGAAGATCGACATATTTTAATCGCCATTTAAATTGACCTGATGCTTGAGTTACTTTCATAATTGAGTAGAAGAGATTTGGAGTTAAAATCTGTAGATTAAGAATTTTCTATATCCAAAATCAGCAATTAGTAAGTCGATCTCTCAACATTATCCCTCGAATAAAATACAGATTAATCGAGGTATTATCTAAAGAACATCATCAATGAAATCACTGATATATCTTGACTCAGTTCCTGAATACTAGCTTTTTAACTAGGTGATAAATTCTCAAAGTGAGATTCTTCAGTAATCAATGGATTTATCGTCCATTCAACTATGTTATAGATAGATTTTAATTTCTACTGGACTTATTTAATAGATGGATCACTATTTAATTCTAAAAAGAAATGTAGACAATAGAGCAGTACAACATAATATTTAGGCTTGGTTGCTATCTTCTCCATCAAACTCATCAACAAAAATTAAAGTTTATAGATATTTTTAATTTGCATCTCATAAATAGGATCTAAATACTAACTACAACTGAGTACAAGTCGAATAGATATCAGATACTCTCGCACATATTAAGGATTTTAGATATTTGTATGAAATTCATTCAAAATAAATGCATAATACTTAACTAAAAACTCAGTGTATAATCTTTGATTTTTCTTAGTTTGTAGGACTCGAACTATTTTCAATATATTTAATGAGATTTATTATGGAATTGTGCTATTTATATATTGTTTTAAATTTATTATTTTACTTATGAGGACTTCTGTTACTTTTAGGAAATGTTTTTACATCTAGGTTTATTTTTGGGATGGGCTTTCATTGTAGAATAATGATAGTTGGAGAGCATAGCGGGATAGGGCTGTAGCTTCGTCATCGCATATATATCCCATTAGTTCAGATTTCATATATTATTTCTGACTTGAATTTGGATTTAAAGGATCTGATTGTTCTAAAAAGTTTTTTACTTTCAAGATTAAATTATCTCCATCAAGAAGTTCAGGCTTTATTCTCTCCTAAATTGCATTTTTTATTTATGAAGAGTTAAACAATCCGTACATCAAGGTGACCATATCAATTAGTTGACCATAATTATATGTAGATTGGAACCACATGGCAGGTTTTAAAGTGGAAGGTAGATATTTGTTACTGAGTAATATTTATTATCTAACATAGCTGACTAGAAAATCTTTCGCTGAACAGTAGGCTTTTTGAAAATCATTGACAAAAAATGATTAATGGATATTGAAATCTATTCTGGAAATTGGATCTAATTGCATGGCTTAGTTGAAGTTTATATTGTTTTTTTATAATGACACATACATTCCATATGCGTTTATGTTATTTGTTACGATCATGTTTAGGATATTTAGAGCGATACATCTGATCTATTTTGCTTTTGGTGATTCATGGTCTTTTACTTGCGAGGATCGTGATAGGTAAGGGGTGCAGACAATGTAAGCTAAAACTGCGGGAATACTAGCAACTTTTTTATTTGATAAAGGGATTTATTGTGTTCTTGTAAGATTTTGAGCTTGCGAAAACAAAGACATATTGAAGATATTTATTGGCTGACAGATAAACAAAAACTTCTTCATACTTTCTGAAAAATCAATCCGATCATGATATCTCATAAAAGCAACCACTAGCACTTATAATAATTTTAGGGCAGCTTCTAAAGATTCATACTTTCGGTTTATGTACAAAGTATTATAGAAATATTATGGCATGACTGAATCTTCTTAGACTTTTAAAGCCCATATCATGTATTGGATGAGATACTTTTAGAATTGGACAAGTTATTCGATTTTTATGAGTTGGGTTCCTTTGTATTTTGATAAAGGATTGGTCGAGATGGCTTGGGCGTCCATCTGCCGACATTTTTTATGGAGAACGATGCGTGTTATGTTGGCGAAATGCCTAGCGATTAATTATTACCATTATTTGATATATTATTAAAGAATTTGCTTACACATGCTAATCCAAGGTCCTTTCTTATCGTCATGCACCACCATATAGTATTCATACATGTATTCGTAGACACATTAGACATGATTTACCAATGCCTCAGCGCAAGAATAAAAAAGAGTAGACTTGAACAAAGCTTTCTTGATATCTTTATTCTCCTCTTTAATAAGCAGAGCGAAGGTTAATTTTCTACAATGAGGAGTTTTTACTAGCTTATTGAGTAACTATAAAACTCGAGGAATAATTTAATACTGTTAATTTTGAATCTAATGATTTAATTCCATTTAAACAACTTTGCCAAGCAGATAGGGTTCCATTCTGATAATAAAACCAAAAGTAAATTCCCAAACAAAGGTGAGTTCATCCTAAAATTTTAATTAATTTTTGTTTAGCCGATGACATTTCATATTCCAAATTTGATAGAATGTGTTAATAAAATTCGGATTTTATGTCATCATTCTTTGAAAAAGTTCATATATGATGAGCTAGGACTACTAATAATGATACTTGCTATTGATAGGTCTTAATTCTTCTTCTATATTCGGTTTTTATGTAGATGATTTCTTCATGATGATAATTTATAGCAATTCCCCGAATAGTTGTTCATTTGCTGTGTTTAAATCCAAGATATTGTTACAAAAATACTATAATAAAAGTGTAGATAATGCTAACTAATTATCTTGTGTAATTGTCTGCATGATTGTATCTTTACTAAATCTATTCAGTAGTTATGATGGAATTTATGATTTTTTTAATTATAGGCTTGATTTACCACATGTACATATCATAATTCTAGCTAATTTTCCTATTTCGTATTCATAGCCTTCCTTATTTTTTGACTTTTTTTATAGTTGTACGCTTTTGTATAATTATGAGATATAATTGTAGATGGGGGTGCATTACTATGAGTTTGTCCAGAAATTTATTGGGTTTTATTATATTATCGAGCAAGCTAAAAAGAATATTATTTATTGGAAGGGTTCGTTATATTTTAATATTTTTTATGAACTGTTCATATTTAACAGTTCGATAAGCAAATGAAACCATTATACGCCTATGATGGGGAAATATTTTATTTTTATCTTACTCTAATTACCATGTAATAGCTCAGGTAGGAGCCATTTAAAAGGATACAATGTTTTTGATTTTATAAGTACAATT
>ERZ724506.251-NODE-251-length-20235-cov-10.825273_pt1 | contig 20235 bp, 10 predicted proteins | sample MGYA00376039_ERZ724506 | MGnify/ENA primary metagenome ERZ724506 (study PRJEB28724, sample SAMN07190887) | wastewater metagenome | isolation source: effluent of sewage treatment plant in Hong Hong | place: USA: Christiansburg, Virginia | collected 2016-03-01 ... | reverse complement strand
TCTCCTCCTACCTACTCTACTAAAACTTGTATTTCATCACCACTGTTTAGTGCAAGATCAAGAGGTGTTTAGGTAGGACTTATTTTCTATCCCTCATAGATAAAGTTTGCCATATTAGGTTGAATACCAAACTTCTAACAGTACTTATCAAAAAGTTTCTTAAGCTCCATATTTCTTGCAATTTTAAAATGAACTTCTTCCTAATCATTCCCCTTAACTCATATTGTTATTAAATCATTGTTTGTTTCTCCTTTATATCCATTGACTTAGTTTGTTCCATTTGAACCGTTTTATGCCTTGAAATCTTATATAGAGTTTAATTGATTGCTCATTAAATTTAATATATTTTATTCTCCATTTAATACTTAATTTTCTTTTATTTGTCCATAATAGAACCTCAAATAATAGAATAGCTAATAAAGTATAATAATTAAAATAAATGTTGATATATTTATTGATAATAATATTATTAATCAAGCTTGTGCATAAACATATTACAAAGTATAGCTAGTAGCAGGCTAGGAATTTAAAGCAAAAGTTAGGCAATAAAATCTTAATAGTTATTGCACACCCTGACGATGAGTCGATGTTTTTTCTTCCCTTAATATTTTAATTAAAGAAAGCGAAAATAGGAATTGAGATCCTGTGTTTGACTAATGGAGAAAATCAAATAAGAAGTAAAGAGTTTTTAGATGTAAGCTTAAGTTTAAAACTAAGCAAATAGAGTATATTAGACAAAAGAGATTCAGGTATTATTGACAGCATGACACATACAATACCAATATAAGCAATACATTATTAAATCGCTCTTTATTTAAAATAGAATTTGGTATAAACAATTTTTAGCTTTGATAGTAAAGGTGTCTCTGGGCATACGAATCATTGCCAAATATTTCAAGCCTTAAATTTATTTAAATCAGAAGATATATATAGAAATATAAACATCTATCAATTAAAAACATATAACATTCTTCTCAAATATTCAGCAATACTTTTAATATTAATTGAGTATCTAATGGGATTAATATTGATGAGAAAAGAAGCTAATTATATTTCTTTTTATAACTTCGATTTAAAACATAATTTATCAACCATGAGCCTTTACAAAAGTTAATTTGTATGGTATTGAAAATTATTCATTATTTTTGGATCATATACATATTTTAATAAATACATAAAAATAAACTAATAAATTTATAAATTGTATTTTGATTTGAAATCTATTTACTAATTTGAAAACTCCTCCTATGTATTTAGACTCTCTTTATTTGGACTATTAGTCTATTACTAAGGCATGGTATATTTATAATGACTCTTTTTGGCTCAGCTTGTGCAAAACTTTTTAAAGTTTCTTATCAAGCTTGAATGATAAGGATTATCGGGATGTGCTTCTTTATATTTCTTCAAATACTCTCTTGTTGTTTAATTTGTTGCTATTAAAAAAAAGTGATAAAAAGTCAAAGCAATTGCAAAGACTCCAAACTTTTTATCTTACTCCAAGGCTGGCTAAAACAATAAACATATAGACAATACTTCTTCCAACACTACCATCAGTATTAAGGTTACTTATATTGATAATCGCATAGACAAGACTGCAAATAAATATATACAAAATCTAAATACTTATACTAATAAGATACAGTATAAAGCTAACGTAGTTTTTCTTGCCTATACAGACTCCAATATAAGGACAATGATGATCAAACTTCTCAACACAAAAATTACAAATATGGCAATGAGAGGCTCATGGTGGTCAATAGATATTGCAAGTCTAGCAATACTTGACTTCAAGTAAATAGCCTCATATACTTTGCTTATGTGATTTTTGCTTGTCAGCTCTAAAATCGTTTTGCATGCTACTTAGTTAATAAGTAACACTGTTTTATCATGTGCTATAATTGACCGAGTTTTTTGGAATGAGTCCACAGTCACTAAAAACTACTTTGAAGAGGAAATAATATGTAAAAATCAATATGGCTATTTCAAAGAAAACAAGCTTATAATTATCAATCTTTTTAACTAACTCCAATAAAGATAAGAAAGAGTAAAGCTGCTGCAAAATTACCAATTAGATTATATAGAAAATAATTTAGCTCTCCTATAAAAATAAGCTTTTTGAAAATGAATATTTGGGCCTCATTATTTTAAAGAATTTTTTCTCTAAATGATACCTCTTTTTACGTTTTATTATCTGTCTGCATATTTATTATAAGGGTTTTAAATTATATTTGTTTTAATTAAAAATTATAAATTTAAAATAATGACTAATTAATTAAACTTAATTTTAAATTTTCTCTAAGCAGAGATAATAATTCTTTATTTTTAATGATTAAGTTTTGGTCCTAGGCTTAAGATAATACTATGTAAATCTTTTTTATTAATTGTTTTCATTGAAGCTTAGTTATCATGAAGACATTAAATTATATAAGAGTATTAATGATGTCTAGATCTTATTTATCAGCCTCATAAATGTCAACTAAATAATGATAGAGTTAATAAAACTAATCTTTTTAACACTTGAGAACACTTTTCTAAGAAAGGTAAATATTTCTATTGAATGTCAGTATATAATTATTAGATCAATATAAAAGGCTACTTATTGTTGAAAAATTTGTATTAGATATTTTATATTGAAAAACAAAATTCTGTTAGGCTTTTATAAACTCATACACTCTTATATAATATAAACTCTATATGAGTATTTATCTTTCACTCAAAATCATGTAAGACTTAATTTACTCATTATTTTCTATCTTTAAATTGCTCCAAATTTTATTGCTAAAAACATAAAAAATAAATCGCTATTAAAATTTAACTATCAAAAAACTAAGATCAAAATAAACAATTTTATCTTATTGAGAATTGATTATTTGTAAGTTGTTGTTTGGCATAGGATTTTTATCACTGATATTTTTAATGAAAATTTTATTAGTTTTTCTTATTGCTATTTGTTTTGAATAATCATTATACATAAGTTATTAAACTTCTTTAAATGCAACCACCTTTGATATTATAATATTATCATTTTTGATAAAGTAAATGTTTATTACAGAACATAGCTAGTTGTATTGGTAAATATAAATTATATTATCTATACTAATAATTAAAAATTTATCATCTAGTTACTTATCAATACTCAATTTGTTTAGCAAAAAAGTTTTACTAAAATCAACTAATAATATTTAGTTCTTAATAACGTTTTCTTAAACAATAATTATTTTATTTTAGATAATATTGAATGATTTAATATTTTTAAACTCTTTGAATTTATCAACAAATTTATATTGAGCCATTTAACTATTTAATGTCACTTAAAATACCTTTATATTTTTATCATCAATAAATATGATGCTATTTTACGAAGTAGTAATAACTCAATAACTACCTTTAAGCATTTATTGATAAATCTAGAGATCCTGATCAATTAAAATTATCTCTTTTCTTTAAGCTATTATTATTTATTAACTATTTAAAATGCATTGAAATTTTATCAAAGAATTTGTCAGTTTAATAATCTCAATAACTAATAAGAGATTTATATTGATAATAATAATTGATCCTTAGGTAAGACCAACAAGCAAAAATTCTTTTATATTATTTAAATCACTTACATTAGAGCTATCTATTTTAACATAAGAATTTTATTATTGAAAGTATATCTTATCTTAGCCCCAAAAATGTATAATATAGTCATTATTGAAATAATGAAATTTGTTTACTTAAAACTATTACTCTTCAAATATATTTTCAACATTAAATTAGCTATCATACTTAATTATCTCTTTAAATTCTCAAGTCATAAAAAATTAATTTTATTGAATAAAAACAGAGCTTGAATACTCAAATTTAGAAAAAGAAATAAGTTCTTTTAAAGTATCTAGGCTCTTTGACGACAAAACAATTATTTTTGTATCTAAAGTTACTATATAGTTTTTATTAAGCTTATCAATTGAGTATATTTATTATACAAAATCTCTTTGTTTGATAATTTAAAAGCTTTTATTTTTGTTTAATCAATAGACAAAAAGGCTATTATTATTTGAGGCAGCAAATTTAAAAATATTTTTTGTTTTAAAGAAAATTACATTGGATAATTACTATAAATTACTTCCAGGATAAATAGCTCCTTTATCTAAAAAGTTATCTAATAACTATACAATTTATTAATTCTCATTTAATGCATAAAGTTTATTATTATAGTCTACGAATTATTTTTAAACAAACTATCCTTTAATTAGAAGATATTCTTTTATGTATAATTGGGTTTTATCTTTTTGTTATTTAAAGGTTATTTTGTAAACTTCTGATTACTTTTATGCTTTTATTATATTGCATTTATTAAGTAAATAAATCTGAAGCTTATTAGTGTTTTTGTTAACTATATTAATTTTTTGAATAAAATTTAATTTAATTTACTATAAGTCAACTTAGTAAATATAATAGGCTTTTCAAGGTATGTTTAGACTTAAAATATAACTATATTTATCTTATGAATAAAAGCTTTAAATACTTCCTGAAGAAATAAATCTATATTTTTTAAAAAGTACTTTCTTAAGATTAATATGGTATATAAAAAAACCTGTTTATAAAACAATTAATAAATAATCTTGATGAACTTTTATGTCAAATAAAACCTCCTAACAAGTTTGGTATTGCCAAGAAATTAAGTTGAAAGTTTTTAAAGAAATTAAAATTTATTTAGAATGATTTCTAACAGCTTAAGCTCAACTAACATATTATAGTATAATATTTGAGTTATATATATAAGCAATAACCATTTAGTTTTAAGTAACTTGAAAAAGTTAAAATTTAAGATGTTATTTTTTAAATAAATATTCATATTAAATTTAGAATTGATTTTGGGCCTAGTTATTTATTTTATACTAAATAACTTTATTTCTATCTAATTAGATATAAAGTTATTTATTATTGATTAAATAATATTAATTATGCTTATCATTATTAGCAATAAAATAATCCTTTAAATTTTATTCGGTTGACAAATCGTAGCTAAATATTTTCTGGATTTTATCTTAATTAATTTTCATTATTTATAACATATTATTCTATCCTATATAGACTATACTAAACAAGTATTATTAATCATCCAATTATTTAGTATCTATTTGGCTCATAAAAATAATCTTGTTTTCCAGCTAAATTTATTTCACTTTTTAAACTCAATCAAACTACATTAAATATATACAGGCTTGGTTTTTAAAATAACTTAGAATATATTCCCTCATCACATTATCTTATTTGACTCAAATGCAAACAATTTTTTTGAAAAAATCATTCTAAAGAACCTTTTCAACAATCATTATATTTATTAATAGTTATAGTTTATTTGGCTCTGTGTTTTCAAACATTAGCTCAAATTAGACTGGACAATGATCTGAACCAAATATATCAGTTCTATGATGTATTTCCTTAATCATGTTCTAATGCTCTTTGGTTATCAAAACATAGTCAATTCTCCAGCCAGGATAGCCTTCTCTACTATTTTTGAGAACCATCATGGCACTCCACCAAGTGTACTCTATTTTGTCTGGGTTTCACTCTCTCCAGACATCACTCATTCCAATATCCAATAGACCTTTGAATCCAGCTCTTTCTTCTTTAGTATAGCCATGTTATTTTTCTTTTTTATGAGCATTATGAACATCAATGGGTTAGTAAGCCACATTAAGATCACCAAGTAAAATAACTGGCTTTGTTTTTTGAAGCTTGCTAATAAATTCTTTTAATTTTAGATCCCAGTTTTATCTGTCTTTTAATCAGCTTAAATCTTGTTTGGCATTTGGAGAATAAACACTGATTAAGAAAAAACGCTCATATTCAAGAACAAGACATCTTCCCTCCTCATCATAGGACTTGACATTAAGACCATATTATACAGATATGGGTTTAATTTTGCTGAGAATGGCACAGCCTGAGTATCCTTTTTTAACAGTACTAAAGACCCAATATTAATTGTACTAGTCTCCCCATATTTAGTGCATGTGATGTTGCTCTGAAATAACCTTATCATAAGTCAGCTTGGTTTCATTGAAACAAATAATGTCTAAATTCTCATTCTAAATAAAGTCGATAAATTATTTCTTCTTCAGCATTGCATTGAGACCATTTATGTTCCAATGAGCAACTTTCCAATGATCGTTATAATTAATGTTATTGTGTTGTGGAATGTAACAGTACTTGGAGCTGTCTGTTTCAAATATTTTACTTTATATGATTTTTTTAGTTTACTTTTAAATCGACTTTTTTATTTCCAACATTATAATTTTAAAAATTGGCTCCTTAGACAAAATTACCTATGTGATATTTTATCTATGTTGCTATCTTCATCTTAAATAATGAGCATGATTATGGAGCTATGGCACAAAGGCTATAAGGAAAATTATTAAGGCGATTTTTTGGTTCAGCTTTAATAAATTAGTACTAAATTTTTTGTGTGTGATAACTTTTGTATAATAAATCTTGATCTTGATTAAGAGCAATAATAATAATTAAACAAGGACAAGCATGCTTTAGACAAAGCTTTATTGATACTTGAGAAAAGTCAATTGGTTTTCAACTGTCCAAATAACAAACATTTTTATCTAAGCTTAAAGGCTCAGAAAATATAATATTTTTATCCTGGAGAGTTATAAGAGCTTTGGGAAAAACCTTTTATTAATTAGATACTGCCATAAATGATGCAAGAGTTTTTCGCTAGAATGTCCTAGTATTATTAAGAAAGAAATATAAAATATATTCTATTAACAAAATTGTTTTAAAACGAAGAAGTAATGCTGATAAATGTCTTTAAAAATAGCTCTTTAATTTGTTAAGATGATTTTAAGTAAAGAAATAAAACTACTATAAAATTATTAAATATAAGATAAGAAATTCAATAAGAAAAAATAATAACAAATTATTCAAAAATAATAATATAAGAAAAAGAACAATCATTTATAATTTTAGAACAAAAATAATTTCTTAAAATCAAAGAAAATTATGATCAAAATTCTTAAATAATTTAATTAGATCCTTAACAGAAAGAGAGATTTCTTTTAAGCGTAGCAAAATACTTTCAATAGTAAAAGAACAAAAATAAGAACAAAGAATACAAAAACATTTTCTATTAATTAATTTATAAAATTTATTATAATTTATTATGTTAATTGTTGATCTCATTTTAATATTAAAGAAATCAAGAGAAGTCACTGGCATTAATAGACTTGGTTTCATTCTTAGACTTATCCTCTTCTATTGGAAAGTAGCAAAATCTTTGGTGGTTTTTCTCCATGTCTGTGAGCATATCAGGCCACTCTCCAGACACACCTCTAAAATCATATCCATAAACATTACTACCAAAAATATCTCAAATATCAATATTTTTTATTTCCTTCAAAATTCCAAAAGAAGCTTTATCCATTTAGCTCTTTTTCTATCGAAGACTGGTTTCTCAAGTCTTTCTCAAATCTACAGCCCACTTAGGAATTATCTTTCCATTAATATACATTTGCAAATGGTCTAGATTTTCCTGCTCATTATTGTTATTCATTTGTTGCCAGAAAATCTCTTCGCCAATAATCTCTCCAGTCTAATCATTGACATAAAATACTTCGTTTTCCATATAGTTACTATCATCATTGGCACTTATTTCAGTCAATTCATATCCATTTAGATTTGGAGACTTATCATTGAAATCTATCTTGTTTTTTATATCCTTAGGCCCAAGTTTAATACTGCTCATTTTCAAAGACATTTCTATCTATTAGTTCATCTCATTCATAGCCTCTGTTTGCATATTAAAGTCTATTCTTGAAGCATGTTACTCATTATCAAAAAGCTTCCCATTGTTCTTCTTTTAACTCTGCTCAAGTTCATATAAAATTCAAGCATGGCTTTCAACCTAGTCGAGTCTCTTTTTCAAAGTCTCTTTATTCAAGTACTAGCTTAAATCCTCTCAGAAATTGTGTATAATATTCTCAACATTCTCTAGTATATTTAGTAACATATTATTAAGAAAATAAAATAAAAATATAATCAGTATTGATATTTATTAGTTGTTATAGATTTGATTGAAAACCTTCTTGGCAATTTCATTCATAATCTTTTGTCCTTCGAAAGTAAGTACTCTAGCAAAGGTGTAGTCTTCGTTATCGGCAACGTACTTTGAAGAGTTCTTGTTTCTTTTGTCGTTATATTTCATAAGAATGTTGGCTTGTTCTAGTTACTGAAGAGAATATCTGATGATCTTTCCAGAGGCAGTGCTGTGGTGATTCTTTCCCTATCCTTGTCTCTTTGAGTTACCAAAAATATGCTTGAGTCTTCCAACACCAGTGTTTGGCTTGAGAGCTAGTTTTCTAGCCAAAGCAGCAGTTCTGATGTAGAACCAGTCTGGATTGTTTGGAGAGATCTCTTTAGCAAGACCAGTCTTGACGAATTGATCATGAGGCATTGGGTTGACTTTTTGCTCGATTTTGAGTTACTCAGCAACTGCTTTGATAAAGGCTTCGGCTGGGACATCCTTAATAGTAATAGTGTCTTTCTCTTTTCTTCCGATCATGTTTATAAGGTTTATAAATTTTAAGCTTTTATTTTAAATAATTCTACGTGTTTAAAAACTGAAAAAATATAATGAATTTTCAAGGAAATTTTCATAATGGGTTTTTTGAAGATTTTTATCAAAATTTTAAGCTTGGAAAAACCAAGGAAATTTCATCATAGGATTTACTATAGATAAGTGAATAGATATGATTGTGTATTTAAAACAATAAAGAATAAGTGTTAGAATGTATTCAGTTTGTTGAGTATTTAGAGCAACTTGAGAATGAATGAAAATTTGTATTTGGATTCAGTACTGAAATTATATAGATAATAAAGTATGATTTGTGAAGCATTAAAGAGAACTTTTAAGGAAATTTATAGACAAGTTTGATGCTAATAGAGTAAGTAATAACTTTATTATAAGGAAAGATTTTAGCTCATTAGAGGATTAATAAGAGACTTTTTATCGCCTAAGAAAAAAGAGTTCACTTAATAGAGTTTTGAGTTAAGATTTAGAAGGCTATATTGCTAAGTCATTTGGGTAGCCATGAAATAGCTTGCTCAACTATGGAAATTCAAATCGATTATTTTAAAGCCTATGTTGAAGATTTGATAAAATTGTTCAAAATTATTAAGCAGAATAAATAAGTCTAAATAATTACAAATGATAATAAAAACCAATAAAAAAGGAGCAAAAAAATTCTAGATAGACTCAGAGAGAATTTGAATAAAAATCCTAATAATAATAATGAAAACATTTCCTATTTTTAAGATAGTTATTTATTGAGTGACTGAACAAAATCTTGTAATAATTATAATAAGCTCGAATGCTATTAAAAAAGAAATGACTCTCTTCAATAAATAATAGAAATAAGCTTAATGGATGTAGAAAAACTGATTAAACCAAAAACCTCAAATATATTTTAATAAGATCATTTTATGTATGAATTAATTTAGCTAATATCTGTAAGCTATTTTATATTATCAATAGAGAAAAGATTCTTAGTACTCAAAGAGCTTCAGGTACCAGTTGAGATTCAAAATGATGAAGAAAAACTATCATGACTAGGATATTACCAGCTGATAAAAAAGCATCCAAACTACTCTCAAATAGAAAGCCTTCATTTGTGATCAATTTAGTTGCTTAAAAATTTTAATGAAAAAAGTCTGCTTGAAAATCAAATAGAAAAAATCTTCAAAGAAAAATATCTCAAAATAATGAACGTTATTGTAAGCTAATAAGACAGAAGAAAACACAATGATATAGTCTAATGTTATGTAGAGAAAGTAGAAGAAAAAAGTTCAGATAAATAAAGCCTTGAAAAAGAAGAAAAACAAAGAAAAAAAGAATATAATAAATAAGAGTTTGAACTCTGAGTTGTAGCTTATTTTCAAAGCTAAGAATTATTAGCCATAAAACAATAATGAAAATAAGAATATCAATAAGCTTAGTTTTTTGAATAAGCAATAAAGTCCTAAGTAGTTTCAGTGCTGATAAAGAAGCTTTGTTGTCTAAGATAAAATTATTAGCTCATGATCAATATAACATGCTTAGAAGAAAAACTCATTAATGTTAAAAGACAAGCCAAATTTGAAGAAGATTTTTCATTGCAGCAAAGGCTCGTTGGTTTAAAATAAACTTAAGTTAAATCTGAACAAAATCTCAAATGTTTAATAAGTAGTATAAAGTGAAAGGGTTAAAAAGATAAAGGATTAGAATATTAATGATAAAAAGTATCACCCAAGTAGTCTTGTTTATTAGTAATAATAATAGACAAAAAAGCCAACCAATCTAGACATAAGTACATGCAGATAGAAAATAGTTAACGAGAATATTAAAAAAAAACATAAAGTAAAATCAGTTCAAAAATAACAACTGAATTTTGAGAATAAAAAATTTTCTGTAGAAATTAAAATTAAGAATAAAAACTATTAATAAATTTCTTATATATAATATTTTGCTTTTATATTATGAGTTTATAATATTTATATGTTTTCATTTTCTGAGTTTAATTTGAATATTGTTAAATTGAAGTCACAATTAAATTTGTGTGTGTTTTCTTAACATGTTTAATTAATTTGATTAAAGTGAAATTTATTATCAAAATCAATTTGTGTTTTTACAATAGAATTATTATATACATTCAGATTAGTAGTAAATTAAAGCTTTGGCAAGGCCAAATACTATAATTTTTTATGATTGATATTTTAATTTAGAATTTTTTTTATGATTCAAATTTAATGCTCTTGATCTTATTAAATGTTTGATTAGTCATTAATAAAAAGATATACATCCTCAACATTAGTCTATATAATATAGTAATTACTCTAACTACAAAAGCATAGTACTTTCACGACATAATAGTGTATTTAATTATCATTGCTATTTTCTTAATAAACATCAAGCACGTTGATAAATAAATTCAATTTTATTAAAGAACAATTTTCTTTATTATCAGCAGCTTAAACTCTTAGGAATCAAAGCAGATTGTCATTAGTATTATTTACCTAGAAATTATCTCTTATTAAATCTTTAAGTTGTTAGTTTGAATTTACAATATATTTTTATTCTTAAATCAAATTTTCTTAATCTTATTAAGCATTATCTTATTATTTAATTTCTTCACTATCATCCTCATGAAATAAGTTTAGTATTCTTGTCTAAAAGTTTTCCCCTTAACTTTCCTAAAGATAATTCTCATTTTTTCATTGCACTATAGTATATCTTTTTTCTTCATTGTTTAAGACCATCTTCCATCACCAACCATCTGTTTTAAGTTTATCTAAAAACTCTCATGAGGGAAACTCATTTTAGTTGTCAAATTACTCATGCAATAAATTTAGATTAATAAACTAGCTATCTTTAAACTACTTTGATATTTTTAGATATGCTAAGTTTATTAGCTCAAGAAAACACTCTTCTGTAACCAGATCGTTTTTGTAATCAATAATAGATATATTTTTAGCAAGTCATTTAGATGAGACTTCGCTTAGAACAAAATACAAAGCAGGCTATTTATTGTTTTTATTTTCCTAGTTAAAAACATAATAGAAAAGTCAACCATTATGCTACTAATATAAATCAATATTTTTAGAAAAAATGCTATCAACTTCCTACTTTGTTAATTTATCTGTTATTTCTCTTAACTAATTAGTCTTTAGTTTTTCTTATATATATTTACTAACCGTTTTATTTCTTTGTTTGTATTCTTTAAGCTGCCTGATGCCTGTATAGTTTTTCAAAACATTTTTTTAGTAATCTTATGAATTATTTACAATTTCTATATTTTGATGATTTCTATTTGATGCCAACTGTTTTATGATAAAAACTTATTAATTATCTTTCTTAGATGTTGATGGAGTTTTATTGCACTTATTTAAACTATTTTAGTAGTTTTTTTATACACTTTCCTCTCTGTTCATATTACTATTGTTAAAACTAATCTTCTTTAGATTGTCTGTTAAATTGCTCTTACTTTCTAGTGCCTTTCTGAGCTAGTTTTTTATGCTGCTGTTATGAGACTTTTGGCTCATTAATAATAATATAATTTTAAATAAATAAAAATATAATTCTTTATTAATGATTTAAGTAATTGTATATAAAAATAACAATAATATACAGCAGCAAATACTGTTATAGTCCTTTAGTCCCGAGACAAAAATTGAGGAAATTCAAACTCATTTATAAGAGATAACTTCTTTGGATTAGAGCAGAATTTGACTTCAAATAGAGACATTATAAGAGGGAGAAAAACTGGTTTTATTTTCACACAACACTCTATAAGAACTCATGCAATATTAAAAGTTCAATGACAAGCTGATTATCTATCTAAAGGATCTTGGAGTACAAATTGATTATTGACTTCTATACATAATGGAGTATTTGTTTCCTTTAATAAGCTCTTTAATGTTTCTTATGAACACAAAAGATCTTAGCAAATCCTAGAAGCTTAACTACTCTTTATAAAGTTTTCATTTCGCTAAAAGATTATTAGAGAGCTAGTTTGTGCATGTTTTTTCCAGACCAACAGCTCCTTTATGAGGAGCCATAAAAAACTTCATTTACTACTGGTTTGGCTATGGAGTCTTACTTAATCTATATTGTTATTTTTTCAGCTCAAAAAACAACATTTTTACAAGCTTAGAAATTATATACATTTGTTTGTTTTTTATGTTTTAGTTTCTCAACTTTTACTGCCATTTGATGCTCAGAAACATGCGAATAGAGAATCCAAGTGCACTTCAAGACAGAGTCATTCCTTAAGGTCTCTTTTTTGATCAGATACTTTGTCCAAACTACACCTTTGAAATCCTAAGCTGGTTAAGCTACTCTTTACTTACAGGCTCAATAGTTTCATTTCTTCTATTTGTATTTGGAGTTTACATCATGCACAAATGGGCAAGAGAAAAATAACAAAAACTTCTCAAAATTGAAGGCCTAACTGAGGACCAACAATCAATGCTGATAAACAAGCCTCTTTTGTTCCCTCTATTATTTTAATTATAAATAAAGATAAATCTAGAAAATTATAATGACAGAAATAAAAGCTATCAAGCCAAACCTCAAATGGTTCTAGACCAAGGACACCATTACTTTGGAAATAGATCATAGAGATATTTAAAATCCTGAGGTAAAAATTGAGTCTGGCTCTGTACTGATAAAATTTCAGCTAAATGGAAATCAGTATGAAGACTCTCTGGAATTGTTCTAGGAAATCAAGACCGAAGAGTCTACATAACAATAGAATGGCTACTAGTTTAGAATTGTTCTTAAGAAAAGCTAAGAAGAGTTTTGGAAAGGAGTAACTAAAAATGACAAAGCCTGAAAAAACATCAAGGTTGACTGGAGCAACTTTAATGACTCAGATGAAGAAGCTGAGAAAGAGAGTCCAGCTGGCAACATGGGAGGAATGGGTGGCATGGGAGACATGAGCAACTTTGATATGGCCTCTTTAATGTAAAACCAAGGCCAAATGGGAGGTATGGGTAACATGGGTGCTCAAGATGACTCTGATGATTCTGATGAAGAGGAACATGAGCAACATGAACACTAAGAATGCCAAGACAAGAGCTGCAAAGTTGACCATGAAGCTTAAGAAGAATCTCAACAATGACTTAATTAAGGCCTTATTTATATTTATGTTATGTAATTTTAATAAAAATAAAAAATAAAATTTATAAAGCCTATATAAATGAGAAACAACATCCTTGCTGACGCCCTTAAGACAATCATCAATGCTGAGAGAAGAGGAAAAAGATAGGTTCTTTTGAGACCATGCTCTAAAGTATTAATCAAGTTCCTTAAGCTCATGTAAAAGAAAGGATATATTGGAGAGTTCGAGATAGTCGATGACCATAGATCAGGAAAGGTGGTAGTTGAATTGGTTGGCAGACTCAACAAGTGTGGAGTTATTTCCCCTAGATTCGATGTCACTCTTGGAGAAATTGAGAGATGGACCAGTCAGATTCTTCCTTCAAGATAGTTCGGTCATTTAGTCCTTACAACTACCTATGGAATTATGGATCATCATAAAGCTGTTGCCAAACACACTGGTGGAAAAATACTCGGATTTTTCTATTAATAAAATTGCAAAAAGTATTTATGTTTTATTATTTCATTGTATTTTGATTTATGAAATTGCGAATTCGAAGTTCTTTCAAAATTAGTTCTAAAATGGAGGACATAGAGGAGTCTCTTGTGTAGGCTGTTGTTTGATGGCATTGAGGAGTTTTTGTAATGGATTTTATATTGAGTTTTTATCTTGAGTAAATTGTATAGTGTTTTAGTTGATTATTAAGTCCTTATCTTATTAGAGATATTAGAGAAGGGTTTTTTGCATCTCTGAGTCAAGCTCATAATTCTTATATATGTCATCTAGAGGTATAGATACTTATATTCTCTTAAGTGATCTTAAATACTAAAGACATTAGAGTACTTAAATTCTCTTCATATAAAGGTCTATAGTTTTTTTGTCTTAGAAAATTTCTGGGTATTTTTATATTAAAAGTTACTAAGTAGTTTAAGAAGCAAAATCAAAATTCTTTTTTAAGATATTTTCAATAAGCTTTTAGAGCTATAAAACAATATCTGTGTCAATGAGTTTTAATGGAGAGATTTTGTTAATTCCTTCAAGAATTTCCTCTTTATTTAATATGCTCAAAAACTCTTCTCTTTTTGTTAAAATTTCTATAATTTTATTGGCATCTTCAAACAGTCCGTTTTAGAACATGTTTATAGCTAATAGTCCTGCCAAGTGTACTACTTATGTACAAAGTCATGGATTTTATCAAAGAATAATTTAAGTGATGTTTTTAGCAGATTCTTAGATGTTTAGATCAGTATTGCTATCTAGGCTCAGGCCGGATTTCTCTATTTGACTTTAACTTAAAATTGGCAAGAGAAATTCTTAGACCAAAAATACTTCTTTGTTTAATAAGCACTGCCTATATAGTATCATAATATTGTATTTGTAATTATTAAGAATATCAGTACTATTTAATTAGCTGTAAATTTCAGAATAATTATCTATGTATTTATCAAGAGAATGCTTCTTATATTATTACATATAGAATAAGCTATCAAGTATTTCAAGACAAAGATTTTCTACCATTTTATTTTCTTTTAATTTTTATCATTTTAATAGTACTAGAATATTTTCTGAATTTTTTATTAAAAAGTCCATTTATTAAGACAACAAACTCAATATCCTTTTGCTTAATATATCCTAAGCATCTAATCTCTTATTTAGTAAGCTCATTATCAAGAAAATGATTTTAATAATTTTTTCATCAAAATTTTCAGAGTTTTTTTCATTTAATAATTTTTAAATAATTTCTATTAGAGCCAAGAAACAATGATTATTCTCATCCATCTCATAATCAAATAATAGCTCATTTATCTAAAGCAAATTATGTATTGTCTATGAATATATACTGTCTTAGTTGTTTTAATATATCTATACTAATTTTAAATACTAATCTTATTTAAGCTGCAGTTACAAATTGTCTTTATCTTTTAATGTTTCTTTATCTTCTAATAACATCTCTTATACTTAGTCTTTATTTTCAATATCAATTTCTTTATGCTTATTTAATATATCATTTTCTTTTGACTTTTTGATCAAAATTTATCCTTTGGCTTTTTCTCTAAGTTTTTCCTTTGTTTCTTTTTTCTCAGCTTATCCACTCTCAGGAACCTTCATCCAAAACATTCTTCTTAATTCTGGAGGCAATTAAAGTCTTTCAGAGAAGTCCATCTTATCCAAACCTTCTTCATCACTTTCTTCAGTCATTTCTTGTTCCTCGTGTTCAGATATTTAAAGATCTTCAAGGTATTCGTCTTCCTTAATAGAATCTATTTGTTCTTTGTACTATTGATAGAGTTTTTTGACCTCTTTTTCCACCACCACAAAATGACTATTTTTTAATATATTTTTTTCTTAAGTAAATTTCGAAGCCAAAAACTCTACTATTCTTAGGAAGGCATTTGGAAACTCATTTTCCTCCCAAAACTACTACTATTAATGTAGGTACTTGGTAGCCTCTGTTAAGTAGCTTCTTAGGTCTTCAAATTTTACACTTTCAAAATCCACTTCAAAAAGTCCTTTGATATTTTTCTCAATTTCATTAAGCTTTTAATATCTTTTAGAGACTGCACTGTATACAGTTTTCTTCATGATCTTTTCTTTCTTGGTAGTCAGCTTGACATACTCTAATTTCTCAAGCTCTGAGAAGGTTTTCTATGAAAACTCAATTTCTTAATAGATGTCGTAATTTAGTTTCATAATTTATAAAAAGCTAAAAAAATATAATTTCTATATTTATTATTAAGCAAGTACTGGGAACTCTTTTTCATCTTTTTCGTTGAGCTTCTTAGTCCTGATTCCTTTCTTTCTGTTGTCAAGTTTTTGTTAATAGGTTTCTGGGATGATTAATCTTCTTTTCTTTGAGTTGGCCTCTTCTTTCTAAGTATCTACTTTGTTCTCTATCTAAATATCAACACCTTAGTTCTTGAAGTACTACTCTACGGACTTCATCTAGATTGGGACAGGAATGATGTTCTCCTCAGCAACAGTCTCATTCTCTTTAATTTCTTCAGCTTCGTTTTTAATATCAGTTCTGGCCTCTTTACTTCCATGATGATATTTTTTCTTGTCCTTAAGATCTCTTTCATGATGAGGCTTTTTATCATCATTGGTGCTCTTAATGGTCTTGCTTCCTTTTTAGTTTGGCTGATTTGGTTTCTAGACATGAGTAGAGTAGACCTGCTTGAGCTCAGTCTCAGAGGACTTTCTCTCCTTTTTGGTAGCAACTGGCTTGCTTTACAAGACTGGTTTTTCTTCTGGAGCAAATACCTCGAGACTATCAAAAATATTTCTTTGCATTATAAATTTTTAGCCTTTTTAATTTTTCTATTTATCTTGAAATCAATAACATTATTTCGTTTTAAAACCAACTTTATAAATGACTTCTGATTAGAATAGTGCCCCAGAATGGTCACAATCATAAGCAGCTGAGCCCGAGGTGCCAAAAAGAACAAGGAAGCTTAAGAAGAAAAAAAAGTCTCTTGGATGGAGTGTCTAAGAATACAATGATCTTATTTCCTTAGTAAAGCGTTATGGAGAAGAATGGGATACAATTGCAAGACTCTTGCCAAATAAGACACCAAAATAATGCATGCAAAAGTTTAAAAACTCTTAATGATCTGCAAAGAAAGGAAACTGGACCGAGGATGAGAACCAAATTCTCTTAAATTGGGTCAAAAAACATGGACCAACAAAATGGACAGAATGTTCTAAATTTTTATGAGGATGATGCGGAAAACAATGCAGAGAAAGATGGGTAAATATTCTTAATCCTGGAGTTAAAAAAGGCAACTGGACAGATGAGGAACAGAGCTTGATATTTAAGTCCCTAATGGAGTACTAAACATCATGGTCAACAATGTCCAGAGTCTTAAATGGCTGAACAGAAAACTCAATTAAGAACTACTTTTACTCATCTATTAGATGAATAAAACAGAGTCCAGTTTTCCAACTTATATGAGAGATATATGTGTCCAAATAACGACAGCCAATGTCATGGGAGAGACTTTAAGAGGAAGAGAGAAATGAGCTTTCAAAATTCAACTTGCTTTCATAAAAATTAACAAAGTTCATTTTAACAAGTCAGAATGAGAATCCTGAATTTTGGAGCTTCTTAATGGGATTGTTGTTTGATAAGCCATAGTCTTTTTTTGAACAATGATAGCTTATATCGCCAATAGCAGAGGCTTATTAGCAGAAGCTTGGGTCTGAGATCTTTGTTCCTAAGGAGACCAAATGAAGTCCTTTAACAATTCAGCTTAATAATTACAAGACTCCGTAAGCTATGAGTAGTCCCGGGGTGTTTTCCATACTAAAATAATGTGCCTCATAAACTAACTAGCCAGATCTTTATCACTTGATTGATTTTCTCAAAACTAAGCTTCATGTAGATGAAATTCAGAGTGTTTAAGAAGATGATAAGACAAAGATCAAGATTCCTTTTTGCTGGAACTGCAAGCTGAACAAATGTCAGACTCATAGCAAAGAATAATAAGAGTTATAATTTTAATTAGCTAAAAATATAATGAGTGGATAAAAGATATATGATAGATTATAAATAGCTTTGGGAGTAACCTTTTTTGTTAAGCAGTATTTTGGTATCAAAATTGACCCTTAAGAAAATAAGAGAGTTTTTATATATTGAAAAAAAGATGCAAAATTAGGCTAAGAAATTGTCTATTGAGATTATGATACTAATAAGGTTCTATAAGCCAAGGTTGTGGCTCATGAAAATGAATTGATGAAAAATAAAAATGAAAATTTAATTGTCAAAGTTCCAAGAAATTTTATTGGCTTAAACTTAGAGAATAAATCTAATAGATCTCCATATATAAACTAAGGCTTAGTTTTTGGACCAGTTTTGATGAGTTTTGGCTTCAATAGTACAAAAAACAAAGATGCATTAGACTGGGTCAAGTTTTAAAAATAATCATTTTTTATTTTATAAATGAGTAAGCTTTGGATTGTCTGTGGCTCTGTCTAAGGAACAGTGTTTGGCTACACATTAGACCTTATAAAACTAGAGCTTGAGAAATGTTATACAATTAAAGACCATGCAGGAAAGCTGAAGGACATTCATTTGCGATAAAATGGAAAACTATTAACCTGTGCAGAGGATGAAATAATTTAAATTTATGATCATTAGAAAAAGAAACAAACAGGTACAATTCTAAGCCAAAATTCCTTCACTAACAAAATATAGACCACAAAAAAATATGCAATTCTTGCTTAACAAAATGGATAGATTTCTATTGTTGGTCTCCATGATCTTGAGCCTTATCATGTCCTTAATGTCTCAAAGTTTCCCTTAGTAGATTGCCAAGTACACTCAAGTGATTTATTTGTACTTAACTTATCATAGTCTGGTAGATTTTCAGTTTGGGACTTGAGTACATGCTAAATTGTTTTCCATAAGAAAATAAAAGCCTGATTAAATTTTGCTTGATTTTATGAAGAAAATTTCGTTTTGTTATTTTCCTAATCAGAAATATTTGTTTTCAGCATTGAGACTTAGGAATTGTTAAATAGTATTTAGTTTAAGAAAAATCAACGAATTTTGAGTGCAGAGATTTTCGTTTAGAATAATAAAGAAATTATGGGAGTTGCTTTAAGTACCGAAGAAATTTTGTTTTTTGGTAAAGAAGAACTTATGAATACATAAGAACCAGAGAGCAATAAATACTTAGTAAATTTCAAAGCTTTTAAAGGAAAAATCTCTGCAATTAAAATAGTTTTTCCTTATATGATTTTGGCTGATATAAATGGGCAAATAACAGTGTATGATTTGAGTGATATTTTTTCTGAAAATGAAGGACATTGAGAGCTTACAATTGATCTCTATGAGAGTATTTATGAAATAAAAATTCAATCCAAGCTTATTTACCTAGATGCAAAACTTCAAGAGTAAATATAATTTTAAATTCAATGCAATTAAAACACAATAAAAAAATTCCTCTTAATTCTTAAAAATATATTCATGAAAATTAAGAATACTTTCTTAGGTCTATTTTTAGTTTTATTATTTATTAAATCTTTATTTTGAAAATTAATTAAAGAAAATCTGAGTGTTTCCAAGACTCTTAAATTTTATCTTAAACAACTTGTTAAAATATTTATTAGTTTTCTGAGTACATTTTGGCAGCTTTGGGATTGGCTGGAGAATCAACATTTGGATCTTTAAGAAGAATCACTAGTGATAATATGATGGTGTTGACCGTCATCATTGGGGACCATTTGTTCTACAATATATCTAGACATACGTTTCCATTTTCAAAAAAATTAGGATGAAAAACAAGCCCTTAGGGAAAGGTAACTGTGGGAGCTTTGTTGGGATAGTCTTTTGTGAAGGCTATTTTCAAAGGCAACATCATTCCAAAATAAAGACTGTCATCTGGTGGCAGAATGTATCCCTTCCATTCATAAATGTTGTCTTCATTTGGAACTATTTTATATAAAGGAGAGTGTTCTTCTTCAATGGCTTTGAGGTCTCTTAATATTCTTCTTGTTGAGCTAGAAGACATTATATAAAATAATATTAATGTTATATAAATTAAAGATATTAAATTTTTATAGATAATTTATTTTGGGGTTTGGGGTTTGGGGTTTGGGGTTT
>ERZ724506.241-NODE-241-length-20665-cov-4.600388_pt1 | contig 20665 bp, 14 predicted proteins | sample MGYA00376039_ERZ724506 | MGnify/ENA primary metagenome ERZ724506 (study PRJEB28724, sample SAMN07190887) | wastewater metagenome | isolation source: effluent of sewage treatment plant in Hong Hong | place: USA: Christiansburg, Virginia | collected 2016-03-01 ... | reverse complement strand
TACACGACGCTCTTCCGATCAGATCGGAAGAGCGTCGTGTAGGGAAAGAGTGTATCTTTTTTTTGATTTATTAACTTTTTATATTTTCTTCAACTATGCAGCAGTCGCTCAATTATGATCTTAGGAGATCCCTAACTTAATTTATACTGAATAACGATAATTGATAAATGTGTTTATTTATATTTGATGTTAATTTGTATATTTTTTTTATCAAAATGCCACATTGTGAGTGTTTGTCAACTGGAGTTGCTTTCGGATATTTTGCTTCCAAGTTTGATTGATAATTATCATATCAGGAGAAATTGGAACTCTGAAGGCAGTATCAAATAATGTTGGAGATCTTACCATATTTGAATTATGATATCCAGTGTATCTTCCACTCATACCTTCAATATTTTTACCTGCTGACAATAAGAAGGCGTCATGCTCCTGGATTGTTCTCAGGTATGAACCCCATTCAAAGGAAGCCCAAATCCAACTTAATAAAAATCCACCCATCACAAATCTAGGTGCAGATGCTTGCTGCCATCTAGCAGTTCTCCAGAACAGATAGCCTACAGGATGTTTCAAGAATCTCGCGAAATTTCTGTAGAGTCTTTTTTTATTTCCTTTATCAACGATCTTTCTTCCTAGCCTGAACTTTTATAGTTACCAATCAAATGTTTTTCCGATGGATCGATACACCATCTCCAATCTTTAAATACTGTTTGGTGCGCGACTATAAAGATAGTATTGTCCATGATTTTTAAATTTAAGGCCTTACTCAATGGGAGCGTTTCGGACCCAGAGATAGTCCGAGTTCATTTTATTTTGAGTTGACATTTTTAATATATAAACAACAAATGTTTTTATAGTATAAACATAATCATGATCCCCATAATAACCCATCCATATTTTATTAATATTCTTTTAATTTAATTCACTTATTTTAACATCTATTCCAAACTTAATTTATCATATTCTCTATTAACCGGTTTTTTTATTTATTAGACGATATACTAATTATTTAATTAATGGAGCCTTCCTCATAATCGCAAGCTAGCTCAAGAATTCTACAAACTCATGAATAGATTTTAGGTGGCCTATCTTAGTACTACAAAGATAGGTCTAAAAATTAAGTGTGGAACAAAATTTTCAGGGTAATTGAGATTTACATTGGCAAAGAAGGATCTTTATCCTCTTAAAGCCAAAAACATATGAATTTTTATCTTCAGAATAAATCTTAAAATAGTAATCTAAGCTCGTTCATGCTCAAAAATAAATAGTTAATCTGTAAACTTTATGATTTTTGTCGTGTGGGAGCTGAATCGGTTGATTAAGCACTCTCTTCAGGAAGTTTAAGTGAAGTAGTGATTAAAAAACTTTAAAAGCCATTTCAGTAACAAGGATTTTCCAATCCAGTTGTAAGAGTGTTAAATTTTTGTATTGAAGCTGTCGCACTTCATTTTTGTTAATTTTTAATCAAGTTTAAATAAGCGAATGGGAGCAGCATTACTCTCACTAATCGTCGAATTCCTAAAATCTTCAAAAGAAAGTGGCTATATTACTCTAATGACTAAACTTTATTAAAACAAATAGTTTCTGAACCAGTCACGCTTCTTGAGGGATTTCTTGACAATGTGAAACCAGTGCTAGCTAATTATTTAAACATGGAAACTCTGTTCTAGGTCGTGTGCAAAAAATTTTGGAGTAAAAAAGCATTTTTATGTGGGATTATCTCAGAAAACGAAAAGAAATAATTTAGTGGTCGAATAATAAACCTAAATCGAATCTTCGATTCTAGCTACACAGGAAGATAAATGATTGAATCTAAATTATCGTAACTAAAGCTAAAATAAGATTGCAAAACAAGTTAGAACCATTATTGGTCGCTGACGACTTGCCTTTCAGAAACAGAACCAAAAATTCATGCAATCATATAAAAATTACCGATTTTTTTAAAGCCAAAATCAAATGGAGATTTATTATCTTTTTGCAAGAAAGAATTTTTGCCCACTTTCAAATACCATGTAATCAGAGCAGGGTATCAATAGAAACCTTTATTAGCATAATATATTCAGATCTTTCTCAATGCTGGTAAAAGCACTTTCGATATCATTAGTTTCCCTTTTTCATTTGAGGTTTAGGAATCGTTGAGCAAGGTGGAAAATTGCAGCATTTACGAAATAGTAGAAAAGCTAAATGTGAAGTATTCAAAAATTAGAGTGGGGCCAAAATCAATAGGAGTTGTTGGCAGTAAAAATTACTATGTGATATGCACAGAGAAGGATGGGAAGAATAAAGATCTGTTTAATTAAATAATATCGTGGTAGACTCTTCCAAAACATAATTAAATAGTTTCTCAAGCTCTTTCCGCCAGAGAGCACAAAAGTAAAAGCTTAAAAAATTGTTTTCAATTGCCCATCGATCAGATTCTCTTGGACTTTTTGAACCATTAGTACACAAAAACCAAAGATTTTTAGCTGTTGAAAGTTGCTAAATAGCATTTGTAAAAACAACTAAAAAAAGAGGAGGATATTGTTTTCGACCATTTGACTAAAAATAAATCTATTTAACTAGTGCAAAGTCCGATGAGCTTTGCCCAAAGATTTTGTTCTGAATGCAAACATCCTTTTTTTAATTACTCCTTTAAAGCTCAAAATAAAAAAGATCATTTATGTATGGGTTGCAGCAGTGCTTCTACTTAAAAGGATAAAAATAGTGAAATTTCCTATTTCTATAATCCTAAATATTTAAGATATCCTTTGGCTTTGACTGGCCTTTATATTTCCAAGAAGAAACACCCTGGAGAAACGATATAAAATCTGTATTAGCAATAAGTGTGTGATGGGTAATTCTCAGGAGCTATATAAAATTAGAATTGTAAGGGGTAGCAGAGTCACAACATAAAGAATATGTTAAACTGCACCGTATATACTGGGAGGAAGGAGGAGCTATTCTACGGAAACAGGCTGAAGGAGTTGAAAATTACCACAATCGAATAAATATTAACAAATTTAGGTCTCATTTGCCCTAAAAGTTAAGATGAGAGAATTTCACTGGTTTAGAAAATCAAAGCATACTCCAAGGAATTAAAATAGCCTGAAAACTTCTCCAGAACTATTTGCTCCAAGTACGAAGTCAAGAATATGGTGTATCAAATACTCTGGGAGTGCGCACTTAACCGCACATCTAAATGATCATTCATAGTTTTGCGAATTTACATAAACTCTATAGATAATCAGATATAAGAATTTATTTCGTCTTGAATTTTCTCTAATGTACTAAATAGAGTTGCTGCTGTGCCCTTCCGAAAGTAGATCTGCTTCGTACAATTCTAATTATTTTATCCTCGGTACTAGATGTCCACCACAATCCTTGGATTTCGTTCATTTGGCTTGTAATTGAGCTATTTGCCTGCATCATTGTTATCGTTTAGAATATCTAATATTAAAATGTAGGGTACTTTGGATTGGAAGTTGTGATTATTCTACTCTCATTTTCAACTCGCTTTTGATGGAGATTATTTAGTTTCGAGTCCCATCGATTTATTTTTTTGTTGTCATTCTTTATTATAGATTTAATTAATGATAATCATGTTTTCATATTATTCAATTTCGTTTATTCTCAATTTTTCTGAATGTGAATCGATAAAAATCAAAATTATCCTAGATCAGTCAAGATGGGCAAAAAATTATTATTTCGTATAAATTATAATAAAATCAAAAAAATCCAAAGAAAATGTATGCTCTTCATTATTATCTATTAAGATTGTTCTCCTTTGATATCCCCTAGCTTAACTGACAACCTTAAATTATTAAATTTGTTTTTACTCCACTCTTTTTTCTCAGGTTACCAATATGTTCCTCGTACTATTTGGTTGAATATGCTTCAGGATGCTTGAGCTTGATATGCTGAGCTAGAGATGCCTATGTGCCATAACTTTTTCCACATTTTTACAGGTAGCAGTTAAACTCCCTGACAATTTAGCCAGCAGTCCTTCGAACTCTCTTTCTTTTTTCTTCCAGAGATGACTTTTACACCTGAGTTATCACAAAAATACATGCATATTATTATATTTGGCTTCGAGAGCTTCTTTTTCCTCGGTCACCTTATTCAGATGTGCAAGCAAAAGATTATTTTCTTTTACTAATCGATGGTACTCTCTTTTGTAGACTTCAAGTTCATCCTTTGGGTTCAGTTGTGCTAGTTTGTTTGTTGTAGGCACTAGAGGCTGTGGAGCTGTAATGATAGGAATCGGGTAGAGGGGTTGCAAAATATCCTTTGATGATTGCTGCTAAGACATCTTTAATTAAGTTTAAATGTTAAATAATAATTATTTTTCTTTTCAACGTTATTTCTAATATAAACTAATACAGTTAAAGCCAAAGTCATCAATTTAAACTCCCTAATTTCTCTTTTTTTAAATTCAAAATTTTTAATCCTGGATAAAAATCAAAGCAAAAGGAAATATTATTCATCTGAAACTAATTTCACTTTTTAACAATAAATTGTTAAAGGATCTTTTTTTTTGTTCAAAAATATTATAAATATTTGATCATTCTGATAAGATTCCTATTTAAGGGTTGTTAGCATCAAGATAAATATAGGGAATTGCAATATTTTTATAAAGCACATAAATATAATAAGATAATGTCTGGCAAGAGTAAGAAAACGACGGCTGACAAAACTGTTTATAATTAAAAATAGACCAAATATATTTCGCATTCCGCCTCGAAAATGGTGAATCGCCTCAGTCTGAGTTTCTATGGAGAAAATACTCTGAAAATGCAAAAGCAAATTATTTTAGATACTTATGATTAATTTTCGTCTTAGCATTCTCCTTTAAGTCGCGAAGCCTCCAAACCAACATCCTACTCAAAAGCCAAGCTAATAAAGCCGAAAACTCAAGTGGTTCGATTTTTAAAGCAACATTACCACAATCCCTTGCCTGAAAAAATAATGAAGCCAATTAAACAAATATAAAATGAAAAGGATAAGGAAAAAAAATAAATAAAGAACTTATCAAGACCTAGAAGTTCCAGCAAAAGTAGTCGCGGAAAAAGTAAGAATAGCGTCCTTTTTAACTACATAGCAAATAGAATAGACGGTTCAGCTAAAGGGTGGAATGGCTTGAAGCCAACTCAACAAAACCGAAACAGCTACATAAAAAAAATCTGATTATATATTTTTCCTTTTATCTTCTTAGTAACCATCCTTATAGGAGCGATCTTTACAAATAAAATAAATTCACAAAAGTAAAAATTCATTAGGATCACGATAAATTTTAATCACTTTATTTTAAAATAAGACATTTTTAGAGAGGCTCTATCTTCAAAGACTATATTTGTCTCTAAATTTCCTCCCTTCTCGTTTTTAGTTCATTTTCCAGGGTACTCTTTTATTTCTAATACATTTTATCCAACTGGTACAATGTTACTTCTCTCTCTATGCTCGGCCAAATAGAATTTTATATTTCTGATAGTATTCCTTTGTTGATTCCTTTTAATGATTTACCAAGACGGCGTTCAGCGAGCATTTTGTCCATGAATGACTTCAAAAAAGTTCTCTAAATAAAAGCAGAAGTACAATGCAGGGATTCTCAAATAAATGTTTGGTATGAAAATGAGCTAGGTCAGTTACACTCTTGGCCTCCAAAAACTCAGTTAATCTCTTGCTTTTGGTGACGATGTAGCTAATCAAGTGAAGTACATCTTGATTGGATGCATAGTTGGGACTTCCTTCATTTTAGTATTAAGTTGGCTTATTTTATTTGATGGATGGCTTTGATTTGATAATGAATTTGGTTGTATTTGCTGCAGTTTTTTGATTATTTGTCGGTTTGACACCTTATAAGATGTTCATAACGGATTTTTATTAATATTTTATAGTATACTAAAAACTAAAATTGTTTCTTATTTTTGGTTTGTAAACGAAATCATCAGAAAATGCCAATATGATGTATTTACTGTAGAAATATAATAATTATCATTCAGTTACCACAGCAAGTGCAGTACTCTTCTTATTTATTTCGATTGTGGGCGAGGGGCTGAGGTGGCTTCAGCTTTGGTCTTGTTGAAGCTTTGTTTTCGCTATTATTTATTATTCTTTCCACCAAGTTTTCAAATATTTCGTTCACATTTTGTCCTGATTTCGCTGAGGTCTCTGCGAAAGGTATTTTATATTTGTCGGCTTTTTTAATTAAGAAATACCTAAAGATCGTCCTTATTCTGTGGAAACTGCTCTGCGCGAGTCCATATCTAATTTATTTCCTATTAGAACGCAAACGACTTTTTGATTAACACTTCGACTCATTTACTCGTACCACATGTTAACATTTTCAAAGCTATCTCTATCAGTAAGATCATAGACGATGAGTATGCCATCAGCTCCCCTGTAATAGCCATTAGTTATGGTCCTAAATCTTTCCTGTCCGGCTGTGTCCCACTAGATAATGAATGATGTACCAGGACAACTTTGACTTTTTCGCCATTTTTGTCAACATATTTAACTTTCTAGGTAAGGGAAATAGTTACAAAATCGACTCCAATGGTGTTGAGCATATTCTGAGTAAATTTATTTTCCTGCGTAATTATGCATGTACGGCAAAGCGCATCAACAAGTTGGACTTGCCAACCCCACTATTGCCTATTAATAGCACTTTCATAGTTCGGTCGCTGAGTTACTGAATGGTTACTGGTCGTTATCTTTTGGCATTTGATTGTTTAAATTCTTAACTCAATTATTATCGGTTCTTTATATTATAATATTATTCTTAAACTGATGACTGCGCATCGTTCTATAACTACACTTGATATTTTAAATTAATCAAGTAATTAAAAATGCCATTTTAGTACCACTCCATCTTAAATCAATTTAAATTATAATCAATATTAACTTGTTGTATGATTCCATAGTCACTCAAAATTAAAGAAATATAATCAATCAATCTCTCAGCTGGCATTGTCAGCATATCCGTGTGTCTCTAATTTATTGCTGCAGGCACTCTCGACGACTCAATTAGAATTTGGTAAACCAAAGTTAATCTAGGAAAAATTCATTTAGTCCTTTCTTCGACAAGCAACCTTTTCTCCATCATAACTAGTCAATTTCAGGGATTTCAGACATAGCCTTTAAGAAAAACTCCACTCACTTTGCATCCTTGTCAATAGATTCCTCTATCAAAATATGGGACCTCGACACAAGTAAATCTTCTTTAATTCAGAAACGATGAAATCTTTTTCTACTCCGATGTTCTCTGCCTGGAAAATGGCTTTTGTTGGAGATACATTAGTTTCTTGTGGTGATTTAGGAAAGCTTTTTTTTTATGATATTTTTTCCAGGGAAATTGTCAGAAGAGTCAATTTAGAAGACGCTTTTTTTTTAACTACGATCAAAGGCAGTCACAATGATAAAAAAATAGCAGTTGGCGCAGCAAATGGCAACGTCTATATATTAAATAGTTAAGGTATTTAACAATCTAGCCTCAAACCTCATTATAAAACGATTAGATAAATTTTATTTTCTGAAGACTCGGAGAAAATTTTTACCTGTTCTGATGATACGATGGTCGCACTTTCAGACATCTCGAATGGGAAAGTGATCCAGTTATTTGAGGGCCATAAATAGAAAGTGTACAGCATAAGGAAAAGTCAATCAAATTCTAATATACTTTATTCAGGCTCCCTAGATAAAACAATAAAGGTTTGGGACATACGCACGAAGAAGAATATCCAAACATACCCAACAGCAGGGCCTATATGGTGTATGGATGTAGCAGGTTAAAAATTATTAGCAGGCGGAGAGTTAGGAATATTACAAATTTTAGCTTTCTAATGATATTATATTGATCTTTAGTTCTATAAATTCGATGAAACTCTATAGTAAATAAATCATATATGATATTTTTTGACAGCTCCTCTCGACAGGACACTTTTTTCTTCGCCTGAGTACTGAAAACGAGAATTTTGCTCACTAGTAAAAGATTAATTATTAGAATCCCTTAAATTATTTATGAGAAAAGACATTCGATGTCCTTCATCTTTTCCACAATCACTCATTTTAAGTAAATTGTTATTTCCAAATTGAATTTTCATTTATTATGATTTTGCAGGCATACATCCAAAACTAAATTTCTTATTTTCCTGTTTTTCCGACCCATAGGAGGGATCAAATGAATTTTGTTCCTTTAGCAGCAAAGAAGAGAAGGAGTTTTCCTCTGACTTTATTTTCTTGTTAATATTATTTAAGTTTGTTATTGTGTTTGTGTTTTTATTGAAGGTTAAATCGTTATTATATAAATTAGTCCTTCCAGGATGCTGGAGGGGTGAAAGATAATTTCCCTGTGAATTTTAAGGCTCTTCAGTGATGTCTGTCTTGGGATTAATGTTTCGACTGCTGTCGTTGGTGATTGTGTTGTTTTTTTTTCGATTCAGAATTTAGATTTCTTCTATTAGAGCAATATTTTTTGTTTTCAGGTACTAGTTCTGTGTAAGTAGGGCATTATACTTATTTTTGTTTTCTAATAATTCTTGCTAGAGTAATGCCGCTTTGCTGCGAGCCCCCTGGAGCTGTTATTCCAGGAGAGTAGGATCTCCTGAGTTTTGCTGTATTTTATGAATTAATATCAAAATCTTTCTATCCATCATCTGATACATTAAGTCGATGTTCGCAGATAATTGTCTTATTTTATTCTTGATTTCAACCTTCATGCCCTATAATTTCTCGCTGAATGCCTCGTTCATGCGTTGTTAAATCACATTCAGCTTGCGAAGAGTTGCGTAAAATTCAGCGTTTGACGAGTTCAGTCTAGAAATTTATTGAATAATAGTTGTTCTCAGAGATTTTTAGATTACCTTTTACATAATATAAAATAAATAAATATTATTTTTATTAAGCATATCTTTCCAACTATTTTCCCATTTTTCTCCCACTCAGAAGTCTGTGCCATTTATTGATGGCTAAAAATTATAAGATGGGATATAAAATAAAATTCAGCCTATAATCATAGAATTTTATTATGAGGGTATGGCTAATGATAATTTCAAAATATCAATAAGTTGATGCAGGCGATTGATCATCTGTACAGAATCTAGTTGCTTTTTTTCTTGAATTGCTGACTCTCTATTTTTTGTTATTTCTATATTCATGAATATAAATACATTAAAAAATGGTGCTTTTATCACATAGTTTACAAATGTCTTGTAGATCTACTCTAGCTTTGAATCCAGTTTTTTGGAATCTGTCTTATGATCGGCCATGAGGACAAACCGATACCCACTCACAGTATCAAATACTCTGATTTGGAAAGTGGTGGCATTGATGGACTTTAGGGAACTTTTATGAGACAAATCGATTTATTATTTTCGTCCCGATACGATATCAGGGGGCACTACTCCCGATCGCAGATTATTCACTGCTGAGAACAATGATATCAATCCTAACAGTTTATCTGTTGGAATTTATAGAGGGTACTGCTCATGAATTTTAGTATAGGCAGAGTTCCCATCAGGCCGGACGATAAAAAACATAAAGTAGGGAATGTTCAGTGAAGCTGTACTCTATTGCATTTTTATGATATTATATGAATATTAATATATTAATTTTTCATCTATAAACCCAAGGAGCCTTCTGTTTGAAATATAACCCTTTTTTTCCATAGACTATGACTGAATTCTCATACAAATTCAAGTAGTCGATCTCGTTGGTTCCAAATTTAAGAGGGATTTCTGATCTGCTTGTGTTCAATTCAATATTTCGCAGCACTAAATTACACGGGCTTTTATCATCCACCGCCATAATATCTCCTAGCCCTTATTTGTTATCGCTTCTTTGAATAAATTGCAGGTGGTTCAGATTTTAGTACCCCTGCACGAGATTTTTTGATCTCTTTCTATCATTGAACAAAACTCTGCTCTTAAAAACAGATTCATTGTTCTTATCAGTGCATGATATTATTTGGCCCTGATGTCCATACCTGCATAGAATGTAATTAGCTTAAGTGCTGACTTGCAGTGAGGTAATGCCTACATTCATTTAGAATTTATTTAATGCTTTGTTATGATTCCGAATATCGTAGGTCCGAACCATGCCATCGGCGCTGGCAGTTGCGTAGAAATGTTAATTAAAAATTGCAGATATTTTAGTCAAATTATGCACACTCTTATACTTAGCGATATCCTTTTTGATTCCTTTGATTGTGTCAAACTAAAAAATGGTATTGGAATGAATTGCCAAAAAGCAATTCTCTTTATGTTTGACCATATCTAAAACAGGAAATTTGACAAAGTAGTGGAACAGCTTCTTTTTGGTAAAATTATAGCAATGGATGTAGGGTCTGTTCTCATCATTATAAAATGCAGACCTACTCTCACCAACATATATAAGTTTAGTCGGTTTTATTTGGAAGAATTAATTGTTTTATCCGATATGAGTAAGCTCGATAATTTGTTTGGGAGTGGCTTAGTCAGATAGCAAATTTTAAAATCGATGAGAAAAGAGATAGTATTTTTCGTTAAACTTTTTAATGTCCAGCACATTCTATCCATATTAGCAGCTCAATTATGTTGTGAATGATTCTGAAATTCTTTTTTTTAACTCCTGCTCTAGAATCATGGACTGCTGAACATTGTCCTATATTTGGTGCATCTATTGAATGTGTGATTACTATATCTTGACCAGGTCATCCATGTTGAGTCTGATAGGCTAAATTTAGATCATCTTACTATTACTCTTATTAAGATTCTCCATTTCATTATTCTCCTATTCGATCGTAACGCTTTTTCTTCTTGTTGTGCCCTCTCGATTCCAATATTTTTATTTTCTTACTGTCTACTCTTGCATTCTCTCATAGTTCGCATCATATATATTGTGGTATTTCTCTGTGTATCCTGTGTATATAGGCTCGTAAGAGATATAGCAGGGATCAGTTTGTACTTACTTACTCTCATATTGAGGTTTCACTATCTCCTCTCTCATCTCACAGTCTTCCTCAGATAAGTACGAAACTTCTTCAGCATTCTCTTGATTGTGGGGCTGAAAAGAATGTTGCTCGTAATACTATTATACCCTATATTTGCATTAGAAATATTAAAGCTCCTTCCAAAAGTAAAAATAGTCGGCCCCCACGCAAACTCGATTTTCTGGGTCATAGAATTAAATGTCCTGAGGATTCTTTGATAAAAACTCCAGTAGACTATTGCCCAATTGATTTTTTATGCAGAACTGCAGAGAAGGTTATTTTAGCACCTTTACGATCATGAAGCAATCATGAAAGTAATTAAACGTACCGCAATGGACAAGCAAATCGGTATCTACCATTGCGTTGATGCTCTCCTCTGAAGCCCTCACTTGCGTTGATGGATTGGGCACTTTCAGTGTGGGAATCTTGTAAACTGTGAGAGTTTCTACAACTTTGGGCAAATTCTTGCCATTAACTGCGACAATGGTTTCAGGGTTTAAGTATAAATACAGATAACTGCTAAATATTTGCATGCCAATTGGTCTTTTCAATTGTATTGCTTCATCGTTTATTTTGATAGACTTATCTTGATCATCAAAGGTTAGTTTTTTCTGGTCAGAAAAGCTGCCATCTCGGCTACTGACTCTGAGACATATCATTTTGTTAAATTTATCAATAAAAAATAATTATATCAATCATTGTATTTTACGCAATTATATTGCCATTTATATTTATCGTTTATTATAAGGAATAAATTATGAGCTTATGATCATTTAAACTCCTCATCTTCGTCTGGGAGAACGCAGCAATAAGCCTCTTTCCAATCATCTTCGAGCGACTTTATTTGAGATTACTCCATGACAATTTCAGGAGGCACTAGGCTCACTGATTACACTAAATGTAAATTAGGGTCTCCAATCAATGTCCTCAATATCCAAAGGAAAGGCTTCTCATACTGGTAGTTCGACTTCGCTGACACGTCAAAGTATTGAAGGTTTCTTTTTCGATGGAAAGTTATTTGCCTCGCCTTGACGATCCTATCTTTTTGGTCGACTTTATTTCCTACTAAGACAATCGGAATATTCTCGCATATTTTCGTCAGATCTTTGTACCATTTCGGTATGTTCTTGTAAGTAATCCTTGCTGTTGTATCAAACATGAGAATTGCAGCATTCGATCCAATGTAATACCCCTATCTCAGCCCTCCTAGTTTCTCTTGCCCTGCAGTATCCCAAATATTAAGCCTTATTGGGCCATGATTTGTATTAAAGACAATAGAGTTGACTTACACGCCCTGAGTGGCAATATACTTCTTTTAAAACTCCCCAGTTATATGTCTTTTCACAAATGTAGTTTTACCAACTCCTCCATCTCCAATTAGGACCACCTTAAATTCTACAACACTTGGAACACCATTTCCTTTCTTCATCATTTCCTCCAACTAAATATTATAGATTGCTCATTTTTAGTGATTTCAATATTTGAGAAATTCTCATATAAAATAATTCTCAAATAAAAGGAAATTTAATGAATGATAAAATAAGATAAAATCATTTCTCTTCTTCTCCTGGGTCACATAGCTTCACATACTTGATTTCATAGATTTTCTTAGGATTAATAATAAGTTTTGGATTAAAAGGATCTAACTATTTAGCTTTTTCAAAGTCCTCCGCTGCTTAGTCATATTTTTTCAAGGCTTTATAAGCAAAAGCACGGCCAAAGTATGCGTGACTATTCTTGGGCTGCATTTTTACCAGTTCGCAATAATCATCAAGTGCTTTTGAATTTTGATCAGTGAGTAAATAGCATTTCGCTCGCTAATGAATATAGCAGGGTTCATTATACGAGAGCTAAATGGCTTGGGAAAGGGGAGCTAAGGCTTTATCGAACATTTCTAAGTTAGCATAAGAAATCCCAAGATGATAGTAGATATCAGCTATGTATGTCTAAAATGGTTGATTTTCAAGAGCAGTATAGAGATCTTTTATAGCCTTTTTAAATTATTTATTTTTATAGTAGGCCAGTCCTCTTTTATAAAGAATTCTGGGATCATTATTTTTTGTCGAAAGAGCGCTGCTTAAATCTTAAATAGCTTTAGGGTACTGTTTAATGTCAACATAAATATTGCTCCTCTCTATTAAAAAGTCTTCATTTTTAGGGTCTCGTTTCAATGCCTCATTCAAATAATAAAGGGCTTTATCGTAATCTTTCCTGAGGCGTTAAGCTTAGCCAATTCCTTTAAAAATGCCAGGATTTTTTGAATTGAGCTCTTAAGCATAAAGAAAATCTTCAATGGCTTCCTGATAGTTACCCTGTCCTAATTTTCCCAACTCGACTTTCGATATTCCCCTCAAATAATAAATTTCAGGATAGGTCGGGTCTATTTCAGCTCCCTTGTTAAAATCCTCAATAGCTTTTTTATGATTTTTAATATCCTGGTAGACAATCCCCCTGCTTTAATAAACCAAGCGATCATCTCCGATTGCATTAAGCACCTTAGTTAAACTTTCTAAAGCTGCTGAGAGTTGTTTGCTCTTATGCTCCATTAAACCCAAGTGATATAAGCTGGGGATGTGATCACTGGAGACTTATAAAGCTTTTTTAAACATTTAAATTGCTTTATTATATTCCATCGTATCTTGATAAGCAAGCCCTTTGCTGTGATAGAACTTCGCATTGGTTGGCATAATATTTATGGCAAGATCGAAATCAGCATGTGCTTGCTCTATTTTTTGAAGGGCTAAGTAAGTATTACCTCTATTGAACAGAGTCCTTGCGTCTTTTGGGTCAAGTGCCAAGGCTTTATTATATTCAGTGAGGCTCTATTAATATTGCTAATTATGATAGAGTGCTAATGCTTTGTTATTGTAATAAGTGGCCTTCTTGTTATCTAACTATATTGCTTTTTTGAATCTCTCCAGAGCTAATTCATATTGTTGGTTCTCAAAGTAACTCAGACCTAAGTTATTTTGAGCGGGGGCGTCGTCCTTCACCAGATCGCACGCTCTGCTGAGATCTGCTATTGATTTTGCGTGCTCTTTTCTTTGTCTATAGCAATTTCCTCGATGGAAAAGTGCCTTGAAATGAGTCTAACCTGTCTTTATGTACTTGATCCCATCTGTAAAATCTGCAATTGCATTATCGAAATTCATAAGTCGGGCATGCACTAAGCCTCTGTTAAAATAGTACAGTCCATCACTTGGCTTAAGTGTAATAGCTTTCTAAAATTCTGCCAAAGCATCGTTAATCTGATTTAGCATCATCATGCAATTGCCCCTGTTAGCATAATACTGAGCTTGCTTATCATCGAATCGAATAGCTGTACCGAAGTCATACATAGCCTTTTGGTAATGGCCTAAAGCCATGAACGCATTTCCTCGGTCTGCATGGTACTTAGCATGGATGGATCCTTTATCGCTAGCTGGAGCACTTTGAAGACAAGTTATAGCCTAACTAAATTTTTGGATTGCTGTCTCTGCATATTTTTTCACATCCTCTGTGACTTATTCTTTCTGTTTATCCTTTTGCTTTTACTTCTATTTGTTAAAAGTGTCAAGGGCTTATTTTCCTTCGTTATATAACTCATGAGCAAGTTTCTGTTTTTGGACTTGCTATTTAAAATCTGATGCTTTTTTTTATTTGCCCTTTGGTTTTGGTGGATCGTTCGGTTACATATTTAATATCAAAAAATTATTTCAATGCAAATTTATATAAATATTGGATAAAAGTTGGAAATTTCTGTATTATTAACTTTGTTATGAAATTTTAAAAGTTTTACTAACTAAAAATAAATATAACTTATGCATAACTACACAGTTCTAAACAGATTTAATACTAAAACAAGAGTTGGAAACTGGTATGAGTAGGCACAGCTTTACGAGTTTAACCTGAAATAGCATTTGCATAATAAAAACAATGGATTGAATGAAACCCTGAATACGAAATCAAAGATAGGTTTTTCTACCCAACCCAAATAACTAACCCCTTATCAAGATGGGCTCATCCGGTTTGGAGATGTTGTCTCCTTGGGAAATTAAACAACCAGGGGTGTGCTTTCTTTTAATATCAATGAACCTATCCTCAATGAATAGACTTATGCAGTCACCACTTCTAAAAGTATAAATCCCTCCCTAAGAAATGTATTCACAATTACTTCAGCTTCTGAAACAAGCGACAATTGCCTCAAGTACGGCGACAAAATTAGGATATAAACCGAAGCCAAAGGCAAAAAAGTAAGAAATCTTTAATGTAGTTATATCTACAGAGTTTACCTGCCTCCCCAATGAGAAGCTCTAAGTTCAGTCGATTCCAATAAATTTCAGTGACAGCAAATTTGAGTTCAAATACACTATGGACAATATAACATTTCGATCCAAAACTCAGATTTGATGGAAAAGGGTCTGAGGTTTATTCCGATGAAATAATTTTAATAAAGCATTGCACAACAGGACAGTGGCTGGCAAGTGATTTAGTGCCCTACATCAATAATTTTGGGAAAGAATTCGAAACGTATGGGAAAAGTTGGCTGACAAACAATAAAACACAAAATCTAATTAGTTAGAAAGTAGGGCACATATCAGCCTAAAACCCCTTAAAGAATCAGGATGAGAGAAATGGCTGGAGGATATTCAAAGGAAAATGAAAAAAGATTTCTAGAAACTTTTAATTATAAAATTTATGAAATAATAATGTATGAATATAATCTATCAAAAATGATTTATTTAAGTATTTATGCAAAATACTTGTGAGTAGAAATATTTAAAAATGTTGTTTTAAAAATCAACGAGGAGCTCCATAAGCTTAGGCCATGCGCTCAACAGTATATTTATGTGAAGCAATATACATGATGGGGACACCAGGAACTTTCCTAATCCTTCTTTTCAAATCCTTGTCGCAAGTAGCCACAATGTAAATTCGGTGCTGCTTCACCCTATCAACGAGGCAATCATCAGCATATATGCCCTTGTGCTCGCATTTTAATCTTTAGAAACGAGGGTCTTTGGCGATTTTTAACGCAATTCGATACTTGACTCCAAATTTTTACAACTCCGCAATCACACAGTCTGTAATATAAGGGATACCTGAGTAAGATAGAAATAACATTTCCCCAGCAGGCAGTCCATCGAAGCCTTGAAGATATCAAGCTTGTTCATGATGGAAAAGTTAATGAAGTTGGTGTCGAGCAAAATCCTATATGGGGGACCAAGAGCATTGTTGTGCATGAAGAATAAATTGGAGGGCTATTTAGGTCTAGCTAAGAAAAGATGTACATTTATTTAATTTATAAGTTGTCAGGTCCCTGCTTTAATTCCATTTATTTTCTCTTTGCATCTCTCTCTTACTCTTTCTTCTTGTTTTATTTTCTTGATTATTAGCGAGATACATGCGATGGTCCTGAGCGGATATGATCCGTTTGGTCTGAGCGAACTTGTTGGTTATCCTTTTTTTGCCCATTGTTGTTTACTCTAACTATTTATTATAATATTAGCTGATCGAGTTATATTCCATTGTAATTGTGGATAATATACTACTCATGGGCAGGCATAAAATTGTTAAATCTCCACCAGGCACTTCGCAGTTCAAATAATTTATAATCACCACCCTCTTCAGCGAAAATGCTGAGTCGCTCAATGACATGGCAAAGAAAGTTAAGATCGGTATTAATAAGCCTTATTTTTTTAATACAATCCAGCGGATGAAGTATACATCGGCAGCTGCCTAATCTGCAGTTTTATCATGCACTCAACTGTCCCAACCCCTCAATATGTTTGTAATCAACATGAAAATTGAGAGTGCTCAGAAGTGGATTGACAAAACCTTTAAAAACCCTGAGGATTTTACATGTGTGATTAATGGGAAAATAAAAAGTGCTGACTCCCCTGTGCTGTCCAAGTAAGAAAGTATTTCTTTTCCTTTTCTCCATGCAGATATATGGCGATACAATCATATACAAGTCGAATACCAGAACATCGAAGGGTAAATCTTGAATCATTAACTGACTGGATATCAAGCATTTGCCTTCCAGCAGGCAGTCGACTATTCTTTTGGCATGCATCTCATCGATTGGAGGCTTAATTTAGGTAATATCAGAGTACAGGATGACGTTCAAAAAAGTCTGTTCAAAACGACCTCTGTTGTAGATCAATATTCGAATGAATTAAAAATCATGCTGAGTAAATTCCCGCATCTGGGCCGAGTGCCTGAAAAAATAGATGAAAAAAACTTGGACTGGTTCCAAACCAGAGGATGCAAATAAAAGATAAGCATTGAGGGTGACTACATCTTGAGAATATACAAACACTACAGGAAATAAATGGCACTTTTGCTTGAGAGAATGGAGCATAACATTACAAATTGATGAAATTTTCAATATATTTCCATATGCAAGTAATGCTAATAATAATTAAGTTTTATCAGTTTTTTAGCATAATTATTAATCGCTCGTAAAATTAAGCGAGAAGACGATCGATCAAGGGAATAAGGTGAGCTGAATGCGTGAACTTTTTTTTAACGCTGAATATAAGTCATTTGATGAATTAAATTTAAAAATAAAGTATAAGTCAGCGAAAATAAAAATGGATGAAACTCATTTAATGCTCTTGAAGGTTTCTGTTCAGAAAATTCAACTTTCAGTTCGGTTCCCCTGCAGCTTAACCTTCCAGCTCAAAGTTGGTAATATTTCTGTTATCAAGATAATAAAATTACTGATTGTAAAGGTACTTATGAGCTTCTTAAGGGAGCCTGTACCCCTGAATAAACATTAAGATTGGAGATAGAACTTTAGAAAAAGTAAGAAAACTCTTACCGATAAAAACAAGTAATTATACATTTAGGTAGGCCAAAATTATCGTTTTTATGACATCAGCAAATGGAAAAATCCCTGCTGGCTCCGTTCCGATCAACCTTTTCACCATTAAGCCTGGATCACCTGAAGAAAAGACAGTGCCTATATAAAAATGCCCAGATAAGACAGCTAACATTAGTTTTACATATAGTTTAGACTTTCTAAGAAATTTACCCAAACCTGGATCTCAATCTAAAACAAACTCTCTTTATGGAAGAATGGAATAATCTGTAGTAAGCAGTGCAAGTAGAATACGTAAAACTAATGCAGAAGTTAAAAGTCCTGTCGAGAGGGTAAGGTTTAGTACTTAAAAAAAACAAATCCATCAGACATCTACATACCAATTATTGAATAGAAATGTTGCGGAGCATGACTATGACTAAAGCAGAGTGTCAAGAGTCTCAGGATCAGGATATGGAGACGATGAAGATTTGCTGAGAAAAGTGGTGAATTTAGAAAAGCAAAAAACCTAACACTTAAAATAGTTATCGAAATTAAAAAAATAATTGAGTCGAAAGCAATTAGATGATCGAAGTCAGGTCGATGATCATTATAATCGTTTAAAAGATGAACTCAATATGTTAGTCTCGTAAAATGAAGGATTGAGAGAAAAAGTACGAAATAATGAACGCAAGTAAAAATAACAATCTCAAACCATAAAGTAACTAAAAGAATAGATTGAAAGGAAGAAGGAAAAAACTTATCAACAGTAATTTATCAGAATGGAGAGCCAGTCAATCCTTGATGATAAATAAAAAATAATAAAGGAATTGCAAGGGCATTTGAAGCAGTATGAAGAACAGATAAGTGATTATAAAATTAATATGGCTACACAGCAAAAGAGAATAGAGTTCAAGTAAGCGAGCTTGAAGGACCAGCTGACTAAATTGAATTAGAAATATCAGCAAAGCGAAATATAAAGACAAAAGGCTATAGTAGAACTCAACGCAATGTTGTAAGAGTTATAGACAAGTGAGAAGAAACATCAGATGGTGATAAAAGAGAAAGATAAAAGTCAGGCAGAATAGAGAAATAAGCTGATGAAAAAGAACGAATTATTAATGAGAACAATGGAGGAGCAAAAAGATGACCTGGAATAAAAACAAATAGAAATATCAGATTTACAGAGATAAGTGAAGCAATTACAATCGAAATTAGACTAAAAACTGAAATAGGCTAATGATATCACAGGGGAATATAAAAAGAGTAACCATTAATTATAGAAATAAAGATAGGAGATAAGAAATCTACATAAATAAATATAAAGATATGAGGATATTAATAGGCAAGCAGGGGAACTCAAAAAGAAATACCTATAATTGGAACAGCTATATGAAAAATAAAAGAAAAATGGAGAGACCTCCCAAAAAACGATTCAGCAACTTACAATTAAAACGAGGCAAAATTAGGAGGCCTTGGTGGGGAAGAGCCAGTAAATATCAAGTCTGATGACTAAAATTTATAATCTGAATAATGAAATAGAGTAATATAAAAGAGTAGAGGAGAGCTACAATAAGTAGACATAGACTCTATCGGTTACTAACTTGCAAGCTGCCAACAAAATCGAAGAGCTGCGTGGAAAGCTAGATCAGCTGCAATTGGCATACAACTAACTAGAATTGCAGTCAGAAGAGCAGATAAATTATATGATAAAAACTAAGCAATACATGTAATCAGAGTTAGACTAGACGAAATGGAACTTATAGAAACACAAGGACAACAGTGAGGAACAAATGAATAAAAATAAGTTACTATCTAACTAATTATTAGAGCTAAACCGTAAGTACATGGAAGGCGAAGAGAAAAATAAAAAGTTGGAAGAGCTGCTTTCAGAGTTGAAAACCAATTTGGCCATTGTCAGCCAATAGAAATAAATGCAAATAGTAAAGGAAAAGGATTTACAGGAAAAACTGAAAGAAAAGAATGATTAGATATACGAATTGAATAAGAAAGTGAGCAAAATTGATCGATAAAATTCCCACCTGGCATAAAAATGTAAGCACTTATAAAAATTCTATGCATAAAAATTGTACTCGTAAGAGAGCATAAGCAAAACTAAGGAGGCGAAAATAAACTAGACTATCTAATCATTGAACAATCTCCAAATCGAGCTAATATCTAAATAGGAGCAAATTAGTACATTAAATTCGAATAATTCGAAACTAAATACTTAAAATGAGTATTCGAAATAGCAAATTAAGTCAATGAAAAGATAAATTGGCGAAATGTCTTCCAGAATTGGATAACTGAACTAATAAAATCAAGGCTTGATGTAAAAACTAAAATCGACGGTGCAAGAGCTAGATGGATAAAAAAGTATCAGAATTAATTCAACTCAAAAGTTGAATAAAAAAATTAATGAGCTGTAATAGCAAAGAAGCAATATCGCAGCTTCATTTGAGAATTTCCTACAATAGATTGGAAAGTAATTCAATCCAAACTCCAACATAAATGAGAGTTACCTCTGTATTATCGATGAGAAGCTTTCATCACTGCAGATATAGACTTTAAAAAAAAGGAACAACTCATTTAGCAAATACTAATCAGCAATAAAAAAACAGGAATCACAACTCAGAGGTCTCTAATAAGAAATGGAGAAGCTCAGAAGAGTCCATCTTTAGAAGTAATAATAATTATAGGGCATCATATAAAAATAGAGAGAAAAATCAAAAGCCGTCCACTGGGATTTATCGACAGAAAAACAAGAATTAATATAAAGGATAGGGTTGTTCGAAGACAAAGTGTTCGAACTAGCCAAATAAAATTAAAAAATGCACATTGAGAACCAATAGTTTAAATTGAATTGCGAATAACAAGAAAACGTTATTCATGAACTTAACTTTTATGTTGATAACCAAAAGACTTAAGTTAAAATGCTATAG
>ERZ724506.240-NODE-240-length-20692-cov-11.608034_pt1 | contig 20692 bp, 7 predicted proteins | sample MGYA00376039_ERZ724506 | MGnify/ENA primary metagenome ERZ724506 (study PRJEB28724, sample SAMN07190887) | wastewater metagenome | isolation source: effluent of sewage treatment plant in Hong Hong | place: USA: Christiansburg, Virginia | collected 2016-03-01 ... | reverse complement strand
CATTTGAGATTTATATTAATTATTGATTTAAGAATTAATTTCAAATGAATATTAATAAATAAAAAAAAAATAAACAAATAATTTATATAGCCTATAGTTAAAAGTATAATAAAAACATAACAATTAAATAATAGATCAAGAAATATATGATATAATATAAATTATAATGACAACTCTTATAAACCAATTTTTCTTACCTAAATCAAAAACCAAAGTTGACCAAGAGAACTAAAACTCTTAAAATCAAACACAAGCCCCAAATAAAGAAGATTTGCTGGAAACCTAACTCACATTTTGAAAACGAGGTAAAATAAATCAAGATCATTTCTCAACAGCTGAACCCGAAACCTTCGAGAAAAATGAATCCGTTAAAATTAATCCAAAAATAGAATAGTCGCCTGTAGCAGAACAAAGCCAAGAACTAGTCGACTTTTGAGAAGGACCAATGTTCAAAGATGAAATATTCAAGTGGGCCTGACCAGAATACATAATGGATGAAAACAAAAGAAGACCAGATTGTATTGGCTATGATCCCAACACAATATATATTCCTCATCAAGATCTAGATTAATTAACACCTGCTTGAAGATAATATTGGGAAGTCAAGAGCAAAAATTTCGACAAACTTATTTTATTTAAACTTGGAAAATTTTATGAGCTTTTTGAAGATGATGCTGTTCAAGCTGCAAAAATTTTAAACCTTAATTTTATGGGTGAGAAATGACGTGCCGGGTTCCCAGAATAAGCCTTGGCTAAATACTTGCCTATATTGGTTTAGGCTGGACTCAAGGTAGCTATTGTTGAACAAACAGAGACTGATAAAGAACTTATTGATAGAATCAAAAAAGACAAACCTGTCAAACATCTAAGAATTCTTAAAAGAGAAATGATTGATGTATAATCTGCAGCCACTTTTATTTAATATGATAATGAAGAGGAAGAGGATATTAAGTACATGTGGAACTTGACTGCATAGGGTAACTATTTAGTTGTTTTAGTAACTAATTTTGTTTCAAATGAGTTCAATATATATAGGTTTGATGAGAGTAAGCTAGAGGATATAGTAGGCTTTAAGATATTGTTTACAAATAAAAATCCTTCAGAAATAATATATAGCTCTTAGAAAATATAAAGCCACTTTGAAAGAATAATAAAGTCTGCAAATTAAGGCATTTTATTTAGTTAAAATAGAAGACAGTGTAGTATAAATAATGTGGAAAATTTTGTTTTGGTTTTCAATAAAAGAATAAAGGCATAACAGCTGTAGATAATATAAAAAGAAATATAAATACTGGATATAAACACATAAGCTTTGTTTATATAAAACTTGGGTTTGTTTTTTGAATATTTAGACTCTATTTTATTATTAGAGAAATCGCTAGTTGAGTTCTCATTCTAATTGGGCCACAACAATGAACAAGATTGAGAGTTTTTGACTATGAATGCTTAGACTATGGATCATTTAGAGCTTTTTATTTCCTCAAAAGACATTGAAAAATACAGCTTGCTATGGCTACTTAACAAATGTCAAACAGCTCCTGGAAAAAGACTACTTAAAAAATGGGTATAAAATCCATTATTTAAGCTTAATGAAATAATTCAAAGATAAAAGTCAATTGAAGAGCTATCTGTAAATAAGAATATTTATTAGAGATTTAAAACAAGCATAGCTAAGTTAAAAGATCTTGAGAAACAATACTTTTATCTAAGCAAATATGCAGTTGTTCCAAAAGTAAAAGTTATTTTCTTTGGAGACATGAGTTCCAAGAAACTAAATGAACTAAGCAGATTTTTTGAGAATATTATCTAAGCTGATAATGCCATTGATATTTTTTCTTGATAAAGTGATAGCTTTAAAAGTAAGATTATTTAGGATTTGATTTAAAACAGACCCAACATAATTTAGATAGTAGAAAATATAAAATGACTGATAGTATATGAGGATGGTATTCCCCAGCCAATATAAGGGTTCAGCGAGGAGTTTGACTAAATCTAGCTAAGAATGTAATAGGTTAACAATGAGGTTGAACAATACGTATAATAATTAAGAGAAGTATCAGGCATTGGAAGCCTAGAATTAGTCAAAGGAAAATACTGATATGAGATAAAAGTGGAAGAGAAATTTATTGATTAGATAAATTAATTTGAGAAGTTAGAATTCTCTTCTACAATAAAAGGCTATTAGAAATTTGTTAGTGATTATTTAAAAGATAAAATTTATGAAATTGAGCATCTTGAAGACCAGCTGAAGGAGCAATAGTATTTATTCTCATCAAAATTGTTCTCAAGATTTAATGAATATAAAATGGAATGGTTAAGAGTCATTGAGATCATTACTACTTTAGACTGTTTAATTTCAATAACAGAGTTTTCATTTTAGGATTATTAATAGCTTTCAAAACCAGTATTTGTAAATAGTTCTATTAGTCAAATTAAAGCTAAGAATATTAAGCATCCCGTCCTGGCGTATAAAGACTCCTCTTTTGTAGGCAATGATATTAGTTTTGACAAATCTACATGAACAATTGTTTTAACTGGTCCAAACATGGGAGGAAAATCAACATTAATGAGAACATTAGCCACTAACATAATATTAGCATAAATTGGAGCCTATGTTTATGCAGACTATTTTGAACTGTCTCCTGTTGATCAGATTTTTACATGAATTGGAGCTGCAGATAAACTAGATGAGCATAAGAGTACTTTCTATATAGAAATGGAAGAGACTTAAATGATCTTAAAACATGCAACCTAAAGATCATTTGTTGTTGTGGATGAGCTAGGCTGAGGTACATCAACATTTGATGGATACTCCATCGCTGCGTCAGTGTTAAAATATATAGTAAATAAAATAAACTGCAGTATGATTTTTGCAACCCATTATTAGTTTATTGAACATGATATTGAGATCATTAAAGATAGAATAAATTTCTAATAAATGCAATATGCAATTGTAAGTTAGGAAATAGATCAGATCGCCTTTTTATACAAGATTGTTTAAGGAGTTTGCGAGAAAAGTTTTGCCATGAATGTAGCTTGAATGTCAGGAATACCAGAAAGTATAATATAAACAGCAAGTATGATGGGTCAAGCATAGGTTAAATAAAATTTTATTATATTAATATTTTAGAAAAGGCTTAAATAAAATAATTTCTTTATTTTAAAATAATTAACATTTATAACATTTAAATTTTATTAATAAAATGCAAGCTGAGTTAAACGTTAGCTAATAAGATTGTATTTAATATATCCAAGGAAGAGTTAGGCTAGCCAACAAAGAATCTCAAAAAATTAATCAAATATATAAAACAGGATCACAAAGTAAGATAAAAAGTGTTTGCTTAATAAGAATCAAATTTAATAAGACAAAATAAAAACAGCCAATTTGTTAATACTCATGGCTCCATAGATTTAATTTACCTAAGAGGAAATATCTACTCTAAATAATTATGTTCAAACAGGTGGCAATATTTTGTTTATGGCTTAAGAAGGTCTTGACTAGTCCCTGTACAATTCATATAATGAGTTTCTAAATGTCTATGGAATACATGTCAACAAGAATACTATAATTAGAACATAGCTATATAAATATAATCATCCAAAAGAAGTTTTAATAACTCACGGAGTAATTTAGTCAGATTTTGTGAGATGCTCAAATTCCTAAGAAAATAAATAAAATCAAAATAATTAAATACTAGATGAAGATGAAGACATTACTTAGACATTAGATCATGTATTTTTCCAAGGCTTAAATTTAGTCTATCCTTTTGGATGTAGCTTATGAGTTAAAAATCCATTGGATGCTTTACTGTGTTCAGGACCAACATCATATCCTCATAATGAGTGTATATTTGCATATTACTAACACTCAAGAGGCGGTTAGTTATTTGTTTGCGGATCCTGGTAAATATTCTCAGATGATTACTTTGATCTAGAAGAGAATTAAAAAGTGTTTAAATTTGTTTTAAATCAGATAGGAAAAAACAAGAGTCTTAAGATATAGAGTAGTTTAACTGATACTCACGGAGCTTAGTTTGAAAAGCAAAAAATTCTCTCTAATGTAGAAGCATTTGCCTCTAATATAAAAAATGCTATGATAACTACAGAGGATATTTCTTGAGATTTTTATCAACATTTTGATTTGAGTCTATAAGATTCAAATATAGGGTTGATTTCAGAGACATTTTAAACCTTTGAGTAACTATGAATAAAATAAGATTAGCTGAGACTTATTCCTCCTCTTTTTGAAGCTCCACTCATGGGTCTTTCTCCAGCAACATTTCCTACTATTCTGGAAGAGCCATAAGAGCCTGATTTAGAATTGCATGACTTGGATGAGGAGTTTGCTGATTAAGAAACGAAATTGGCACAGCTTACAAATAAATGCAAAAACTCTGACTTAGATTATTATATATAGAAAGCAGCTGCGATATTAGGCTTGAAAGATAGTGTCAATACCAATAACTCAAATGAGGTTCTATTCTTTATAATAGAGAAAATGCTACAATATAAATAATCTAAAAATAATTAAATTTAATGCTAAATATTATTAATGTTTATGATTGAAGGAATAAGCTCTATAGTATTTAATTATTTTGAATAAAATAATTGTATAAATAACTAATGGGTAATCTATGAGTACTTTAAACAATTTTTTGCTTAATTAAATAATAAAATCTTTATAAATTATTTAGTTTTGAAGCTTATTGTATAAATAAACTTAAGAAAGTAAATAAATCAAGCAAATTATCATTGCTATAATACTTAAACAATTTAATTATTTAATTATTTTAAAATTTTATTTACTTTGTTGATTAATATAATTTATACTGATAAATTATACTTTGCAATCGCTATTTAATTTAATAAAAAACTCTAAGTGAATTCAGTTTATAATTATTTTAATGAAGATACCTATTTAGAGACTTCAAAGAGTAATTTAAAAAGGAGCTACAAATTCTTAAGGAAGATAAAATACATGGAATTGAGGTCCGAACTTTTGAAGACATAAGATACTATCAAATAGTTATTTAGGGTCCTGAAGATACACCATATTAAGACGGTAAATTTATGGTTGAATTTCTTTTACCAGACGACTATCCCATGAAGCCACCAAAATGCTTGATGAGCACATAAATATATCATCCTAATATTGATAAATTAGGTTGAATATGTTTAGATATTCTTAAAGATAGATGGTCTCCTGCCATGCAAATAAAATAAGTTATATTGTCCATATAGTCCTTATTGGCAGCACCAAATTTGGATGATTTTTTAGATCCATAAGTTGCTGGACATTTTAAAGAAAATCCAAAATAAGCTATATAGAAGGCTAAAGAATGGACATTAAAATATGCAAATTAATAAATATAATAAAATAGAATTGCAAAGCATGTTTAATTAAAATAAGTTTTTGATTTAAATATATAGTAAGATTTTTATATTAAAATTATATTACAAAACTTCAGAATTTTTTTTGAAGAATTTTATGAACTTATTTTTCTTACTAAAAACTTTAAAACTATTAATAAATAGTATTTTAATCTAAATTTAAATTTTCATATAAATTTTAATTTTCTTAATAATTAATACATGAAGAATTTATAAGACTTTCTTATTATTTATCAAAATTAAAAAAAGTCTCTAAATGATAACTAATACTTTCCTAATCATCCACAAAATTTATTTTATTGTTTTCTTCTCTACTTATTTCTTCATTATTCTCTTAAATGGTCTAAAGTTTTTCAGTCTTCTTCCCAATTATTTATAAGTCCAAATTCAAAGCAGTATTTATTTTGTTCTAAAAGTCAATCACTTAAGTTATTTCTTCTTATAAATATTAGTCCTCTTCCTACTCTTCTATGTAATGTTAGAAATTTACAGTTTTTTGATCTTAATTTTCTTAATAAAGATAATCTTAAGAATCCTCTCCCTTCTTATAAAAAAACTTTTTAATTCTTTATATGATACTAAGTCATTTAGGTAACTATGAGAATTATTATAAAGCTTTATGGTTCAAAATATCCTAAATACTAGGCCTTAAAAACTGTTCTCTTTACAACATAGATTTTATAAGGTCTTAAATAGAGCTATCAAATTCTAAATAAAAACTAATTTCCCAATTAAGAATATTATCCTTAATTAGATCTTTAATAGAGCCACTCATATGATCATCTTTTTAATCAAAAGGGGTTTACCCCAATAGCATCTCATATAAAAGAACTCCAAGCTACCAAATATCTGTCTTCTCGGTTTATTATTGTTATAGAATTGTTTCTGGAGCCAAATAATCAAGAGTTCCACATATTGTTTTTCTTTCTTCTTCCAAAAAGCTTGAGCAACCAAAATCACAAAGCTTTATTGTATCATCATTAAAAATGAGTATATTCTCAGGCTTTAAATCTCTATGTAGTATTGCCGGCTTAAAACTGTGCAAGTATTATAAAGCACTTCCTATTTGATAAAAATACTTTTTAGTTTACTTTAAGAGCAATTTCCTCCTCTATGAATTATTCAATTCTTATTTTTTTATAAAGATTTCCAAGCTAAGCAAATTCAAAAATAAGATATATATTTTATTCGTTCTCAAAATAGTAATAAAGCTTGATTATATTTGGATGGTTAACTCTTAATAAAATATTAATTTCATTTTAAATAAGCTTGATGAGTTTCTTTGACATTCTCATAGATTATTTGTTAATGACTTTCATAGCATAGAATTTGTTACTAATTTTTGACTATACTTTATAAACCGATCCAAAACCTCCCTAGCCAATATTATGAATGATTTAGAAAGAATCTAAGGTATATAATTCTTGAGTGTTTTCAAATAAGAGCTCACATCTTGAAAGAATGTCGAATTGCATCTAAGAATTTATAATAAAATTACTCCAAATTTCTAAATTTTGTAGTATTAAAAAACTTATTAAAATTAATTTGAAAAAAATGAAATCTTATGAATTTCCTTTGTGTGTAATTTGTTATGAATAATGCTATGATAATGTGAGTATTTTGGCTTGTGGTCATAGTTTACACTAGAAATGTATTCAATGTTGGAATTTGTAAAAAGGAACTTGCCCAACTTGTTGAGCTCCAATTAGGTTCTTATTTAATGATTTGTGAATGCCCTTTTTCTATTAAATAAACAAAGAAGAAATTGATCATATAAATAGCTATGTTTATAATTATGATGATTTAGAGATGTAGATTCTGGAATATAAAAAATATTTTAAAGAACTTATGCTAAAAATAGAGAATTGAAAAATCTAAACCAAAAGTTTATAAATAGAAGCCAAATAAAATTAAGAGAAAATAAAAGAAATATTAAATGATAAATAATAGGTTTAGAAAAAAATTAATCATATAATAGGCTAAATAAAAGATGCTGAGAGTTATAAGCAAAATGCAATAGAAACTAAAGAAAAAATTGAGTAGTTTAAACATAAGATAAAAGACTTGGATATCAGTTAAAGAATTAAGAGAAATGAGTTTTAAAATATGAGTGACCTTGATAAGGACGCTTTTTTAAATAAAGCCTATAATAACTTTTCATTGAGATGCTACAAACTAGATCAAGAAAGATACAATGAATATGATATATATGAGAAATTAACTGAGGAAAATAAGAGACTAAATAGCAAACTCAAACAACTCAATAAGAAGAGGACTGTTTAATAAATATAATACAACATTCTCCTTAACATTTTAAAATTAAACAGTATTTGATTAGTGATACTTTGTATTTTTATTATAAAATACTTAAAATCTGTTAAGGAATTAAATCAAATAATAAAACTTAAAAATAATAACAAATATAAAGTTTATTATTACTGATCACCTCCAACTTGAGTTCTGACCTTCTTGTTCTTAGCAATCTTCTTGACTGGAACAATCTTCTTATCGTTCTAGGCTTTCTCGACATTCTTTGGTCTTTCCTCAGCAATAAGCTCAATATGAACTGGATGGGATTGATAAGCAGTAATTCTACCCTAAGCTCTATATGTTCTTCTTCTTCCTTTCTGGGCTTGGTTGACCTAAACATGAGAGATTATAAGCTCTTTGAGATCAAGTTACTTAATCTAAGCATTGTTCTCGAGATTCTAAACCAAAGTCAATAGATATTTGACTGACTTCTCTGGCCAGGCACCTTGAGTCTTCTTGAACTCAGTGGCTTGAGCCTTTCTTCCAACACCATTAGTATACTTGGTAAAAGGAATGATTCTCTTGTGCTCGAGAACGTCACTGAAGTAAGTCTTCACCTCCTCAATAGTTTTTCCCTTGAGCATCTTAGCGCACTCCCAGGTTCTCTTAAAATTGATCTAGATATCATTTCCGCTAGCTTTGGCGTGTTTCTCAGTTCTTGGGTCTCTTGAATAGTTGGTCATGGTTTATAAAAAATATTTTTAAAACACAAGCAATAATTATCTTAAAATATTTATAATGCTGGTAGATATATAATAAACTTTCTTTGGCTTACATGCTAACCAGGCTTAGTAATAAATGGATAAGAATGTGTTTGACTTTAGCTAGCTGAGACTTAGTATGGACTTCTGCATAGACACTTTGGGTCTCAACCATTCTCAGGAAATGCCGTTTTGCGGAGGAGAAAAAACTGAAGGTTCTTCAATTAATTTCTCAGAAAAGGTGGTTCTTGTGGATAATACATTGGCTTCGACTCCAAGAAAAGCTTCATAGTTTTCAGATAGCAACGGAAGCTCTTAATAAAGATCTTTTTTTTGATCATATAACAGAGATAACAGTTTTGATAAGCTTGCAAAGACTTTCGGTTTTGGACACTACATTAACACTTGCTTTATGTCCGAGTCAGCTTGAAGTTCCGACATTGAGGAAGGAGAAAAAGAAGAAATGTTTATGGGACATAAGATGAAAACTCTTAACATAATTGAAGATGATATTTCTGATATAGAAGGCTCTATTGATCAAGCTACATACAACAATAACATTAACATACTTCTGGATAGGGCGGGAGAAATTAAAAGTGACTCCGCCTAACAGTCAAAAAGTCCGGTAAGAAAAAATAACTTTATGTCAAAAATCAAAGAGAAATTATAATAGTGAAAAGCTGAACTGATTTTTAATGGAGAAAGACGTTAAAATTCATAAGGAGGATAAGTGAATGAAAACTCTTAAGACTTTTATCTTGGAGACTCTCATAAGGTGAAGAATGATGAGAGGTTTGAGATAGTCACAGAGAAAATTGTTGCAAAGAACTGGTCAACTTTGATGATAAGAAACATACCTAATAAGTATACAAAGGAACAGATGCTAGCTACTCTTAATAAAAAGTTCAAAGACAAATTTGACTTTTTTTATTTGCCAATAGACTTTTTCAACGAGTGTAATGTTGGATATGCATTCATAAACTTTGCTAATGTGAAGGATATTGAGGCATTTTATAGAGCCTTTAACAATCAAAAGTGGGCTAGATTTAACTCTGAGAAGATTTGCAAGATAAACTATGCAAGGATTCAGGGTAAAATAGAGTGTGAGAAACATTTTAAGGACTCGTCTCTTATGAGATAAAGGGATTAGAAAGTCAAGCCTTTCCTTTAAGATAAAAAACATAGTATGAATGGAACCGTTGGATTCTCTGTTCATATTTAAGTATTAATTTTCTATGATATTTTTTAAACATTATAATTGTTATATTTTTCATCCATATTGTTATAATTCAAAGATATTTTGTTATAAATATTTATTGAGATTTGAGATTCTAAATTGTCTCTTATATTTCTTAAGGAACTAAAGGTATATTTTTGGTTAGAATTTAGCATGACTCCTTGGTTACTACAACAGTGTCTTTTATAAATACCCCAGAGATCTAGGATTAATATTCCTATAATTATTTAAGGTTTATAAATTTGCTTAAGGATTTATTTTTTTGTATTTTGTTAATGAGTTCTTAATTGAAAAATATTCTTATACCAAAACTAATAACCATATCCTAACATAGAATAAATGAACTATATTCCTGCAGTATTATCTCTTTGTCATATATTCCTATTAGTTGAATTATTTATTCATCAAAGAAATATTAGCATACTTTTTCATTTATTATTTCTTATTAAGAGCCAGTTAGAATGTTAAGTCTTATCAATTCCCAAACCAGAACTTAAATTGCAAAGTCTTAGAGTTCTTTGATACATATCTCTTGTTTTATTTCATTTAAAGTTCTCTCGTACACATTAACTATTGCATCATATATATTTTCTTATAATTAGGTAAATGTTCCTTATATATTAAAAGTTCAAGCTGCCTAGGCAACATATCCAAGTAGTCTACATCCAAAATCTGCTATAATAACATCATTATCCTATATAATGTTGTAGTTATTTGAAACATGATCAATTTCACTACAGCTCATTCCACATTAAATTCAAGGAACATAAGAGCTCTCTCCATTAATAGCCTACTTGATTTTAGCTTAAAAATAATTGCTTAATTGTCTCTCATTTTAACCAACCTTCAATTGCTGCCAAGCATATAATAATCCTATATTGAGTAGCTCAGCCGACTTTTATATAAGATTTATTTCCTACTCAGTTTTTATTTGTCATATCGAAAAGCTTGATGAAAACAAATCAGTTAAATTTAGATTAGTAAACCTTTAAAAATTATGATATAAATCCTATATAGCATTTAATGCAGAAACAACATTATTATTTGTCTATGGATTAATTCCATCATAAAAGTGAATTTATTGATCATCATTTCATTAGTCCAGATAATTATTAATTTCTTCCATATCATAAGCCTCATCAATATCATATATGATTTTATAGTCATCTAGAGTTTTAAATTTCTCCCAAATTGCTTATTATTAAGATGGTTATTAAACAAACAAAAAAGCTTTTCTTGTTTCTGCCTCAATAACAGCAAGAATATTTTAGTCATTAATTCCAAACAAAAACTAAAATAGATTTTCTTGTCCTAGATTATAATGTTGATCTGTATCATAAATTGGCAACTAATAAGATGTGGTTAGAATTATTATAGCATTTGGTTTAGTCTTGTTATGTCTTAACATGTAGTCAATTAGTCTATTTCTATTTTCTTAATAAAGTCCTTTACCTGGCTTTTAAAAATTGCGTTTGAAATCCTCCTATAGATTTTATAACATTATAATTTTTATAATTTTTATTCTTCATTTGAAGAGGCAAATATATCAACCAAGGAATAGCTATCAACAAATTCTTATAATTATTCCAAGCCCTTTCTAAGATCATATTCTTTAGTTTAATTCTGAGAGTCTCTAGCATAGTATACTAATTTTGGATATAATTCTAATACGTTAATAAAATTTTCATTAAATTTATAATTAAATGAGTAGAATTAAAATTGTGGAAGTTTCTCAGAAATCTCCACTAGTCAGTAGATTAGATTATTCATTTAATTTAGGTTGTTATCATAATAATAAATAATGCATCTATCTTAATTTAAGTCCTATATAATGTCTTTAAACTAATAAGTATTAATTGATTTTATATATTTTGATATGAAGTAATTTTTGTTATCATTTTTGGCGTAAATAATTGGGTGGCTCTAGGGATTTCCAAAGTACATCTATGAGCTAAGATATTTAAAGGGATTTGTTAAATATTGTGAGTAGTCATAAAACTTCTTGCTTCTATAACCATTCTTGGAATACATTCTCCAAATTCCTTGTTTTTTCTTCTTTAAATAGTTGCTTATGCCAAACTAACTCTTAGAATAACTAGTATTAGTTAAAAAGATATTTTATCGGTAGAAGTCGGTTATAATAAAATACATATCAATAAACTGCATAAAATTTTCCTAGTTTATTATAATCAAGTAAAATTCGTAGTCAGGTTCATTATAAATATATTCAAATGAAATAGCATTTTTTAATAAGAGAAAGTTATAGTTTAATTTGTCATGATAAATAATTGATAATTATTTACTATTTATATTTTCATAGTAGTTTATTTTTAAGAAGTTTTTATCATAAATATTAGTAAGCAATATCAGATAAATACCATCTTTATATTATATATTTTTATCTTATTCTATTTAATAAGCTTTACTTTTAGCTAGGTCTATTATAGTTTATGTATTATTTGTGACTAAAACTTGATACTTGAAATATCAAAGTTTTTTGATTTTTTTTGCTAATTTTTGTTCAGGATAATTTAGTAGTAAAGCAGTTGCAAACTTAGAATATTAAAGTCTAAAAACCAGTTCTTCATAACTTTCTATAGTTATAAATGGATAATCAAAACCATCCTTTGTATTTTACTCTATCATATTGATAATCTTTTTAATATCTTATGAACCATGATAAGGAAACACTTCTTTATTATTGTTAATGAAAATTAGTCCTGGTCAATCTATCTCCATTTTTAGCTATTTTTTTATTTCCAATGAATAAATATAATAATAAGAGATACTCATCTTCTCGTCCAAAGAATCCAATAGCTCATTCATAAATTTTGTTTAGCTCATAGACTAATCATAAGTACTAGAATATATAATTATCAAACATTATATACATAATGTCTATAGTTATTAATAACTTACTATATCTTATTTAAAGCCAAAAGGAGGCTTGAACATATCTTATTTTAAAGTAAATAAATAATATATTAGAATATGAAATAAGAACAAAAATTTCATATAGATTATAAAACACTAATTAATTAAATCTATAAAAAATATATCAATAAACAAAAAGCACGTATTATGATGAAGATTATTTAACTCTAAGTTTAGATAAAAGATGAAGTACTATTATGACTGCCACAAATCCAAGACTCATTACCATTACTGATTTTGGTGACATCTTTGTTAATCCTCCTTCTTTTAAGAAAAATGATCCTGCTCCTATTGGTCCCTAATTTGCCTTTCTTACCATTTCTAATTATAATTAAAATTATTTATTTGCTTTGTTTTTGAATAATTTTGTTTTATAGTTGTTTAATTTCCTCTTTTAAAAGCTATATTGCTTATGGAGTATTATTTACTTATATTCTTTTTATTTTCTCATTTTCTTTAGAAATTCTCTCTATGAGTTTTTATTTGGCGTTTTAAAGAGTTTTTTCGGTTTCTTAAGCTTCGAATTTCAAATTCATCTGAAACTCATTACAGTATTATTCTACTTGTTATTTTTAAAGCTCCATAATTTCTTTTTACTTTTCTTGAAATTTAAAAGGAAAATTTCTTTTGTTAGACTCTATTTATTCGACTAGATCTTTTTATCATGTTTCTTCCTAGTGACATTATTGTATTAAGACTTCGACTTATTTGTTTAAAAAAACTTTTTCTTAATTTTTTAATCAAACTTATTCAAATATATTTTAGCTAGTTTAATTTTGAAGCTGCGCCAAGAAAATCTCAGAATTTATTTTCAAAAATTATGATTAAAGTTTTTTTATCTGCTCTACATCATAATTCATTTTGTCTATATTTATTTGTATTTTTCCATTAGACATTTGCTCCTGAATATATGAGGTCCATATTTGAATGACTCTGTTATTGAAATTCGTTTATAGATTAGAAATGACATTATTCTTGGCATTCTCAATTTTCTACTAGTAATTTTGAATCAAACTTAAATTGGATTTAATGACTGTGCTTTCTTTATTCCTAAGATTAGATAAGTGCTCTTGATTGTTTATCGATACTGCTCTTAGGACTTCTTTCTGTTTAGAATGATAGCTGTTTTTGGAGGTGACAGATGACCCCTCTCTATTATATCTTCCACTCATTTGTATTCATATTGATTGGTTGGCTTCGTTAGGAATAATCAAACTATTTTAATCGTTTATTTTATTTTGATAAATTTAGTTATTTTAAAGTGGCTCCTTTTATGACTTAATAGAATATTATAGTTAATCCCTAGTCATCTTTTGTATTTGTTGAGTCTAAAATTAGTTATTATGAGAGTCTCTGCTTTTTAATAGATTTTGTTGATTTTGGTAAATGTTTATTTACAAAGGTGTAATTATCCTTTATTGTTTAGAAGTTTGTTGATAGCTTTAAGTTTCGCTTTAAGGAGTATTATTTCAAAACACTTATTATTATTTAACAGGCTCTTGTCTTTTCGCTTGTTGCTCTCTTGGCTGGTTCTAAAAGTTAAATTTTATTGGATTTCTCGAAGGAAGACTATTATTTATCTGATTAAAGTCTTTTTGAATGTTGAAGAACATAATTATTATTTTATATATAATTTAAATGATTAAGAGTTTTTAAAACGAGTGCACTTTAGCTTAGGTGATAGAGAGGCTTGAGAAAGATAAATTGATAACTAACTGCAATACCTTTGGTGTAGTGGTGGACATAACAGAGCCAAAAAGGTATTAATAAGGAGAAAGAATTATGAGCTCTTTTAAAGTAATTGATCCTTCATTTAATTATAAACAGAGTGTCAATAACAAAAATGTTAAATTTTTTAAGTTCTTAAAAGTAAATATCTTCTCAGAGACATTGGCATCATCACCTCTTAATGTTCAAATTGGAGATGTTATTAAGTTGAAAAGATTTGGGTTTAAGTTAAGTGATAAGGGGTAGCCAATATGTTTTGAGAATACTTATTCTAATTGGTCGGTATTTAGATAAGAGTTTAAAAACAATGATGAATTTGATATTAAAATTATAACGAATAAGATTCAAGAATTTTTTGATTAATAAATTGACCATTAAGACTGTGTAAGAATAAAATGTATGTTTGAGTTTTAGAAATACTTCATGAGCTCTAACTCCTTAGCCTATATTACATGGTGGAATAAAATGGAGGAAAATAAGATAGAAAATATAGATATAATACTGCAAATTAAATAAATAATATCTGAAGAGTAAATAAAGTTAGTTGATAGTTCTAATGTAGAATATGTTTTAGATAATTATCCTTATTATATATAGCCTAAAAATGAGTAGATTTATTTCATGAGAGGATATAATGTATAGGGAAAAAAAATTATATCTACAGAGTTTAGTTAAATGAGTTTGCTATAAAATTAATTTTATGATGCTTTTAAATTCTTGATGGAGTATAGATAATAGGGAAGTATTTCTTAAAACATGCTAATTTAATATCCTTTTCTAAAACAATATAATATTTAACAAAGTAACAATCACTAATAATTATAGTTATTAATTAAGGAAATGGCTTATGCCGAATAACATGTTAATTTCAATTAAATTTAACCAATGATAAAATTCCCTAAATACTATACTAATAATATTTATTTATTGTAAAATGTAAATATTATTTTTCAAAAAGTAAAGTTCAATGAAATTTTCTTTTTATTTGATCAAAATGAAGAAAAGATAAAACCTTTTGATGATTAATTTAATATAAATAATTCACATTAATATAGAATAATTTATCATATTCCTATTATAATAGAGGATTAAACTTCATCATAACAAATTTATGCTGTAGTTAATTCAACTAAAACAGATGGAAGTTTTTTAGCATAGGCTTTTTAATTGCCCACAAAAAACTCAATTGAAGCATTTTAAACTATAAAAGAAAAATAAAGATAATTGCTTGAAAAACAATTATCTAAATTGAGATTTGATAATATTAATGTTTGTATAGAGATATTAAATAATCCATAAAAAGGTGCCATAATCAATATTGTTAACACATGCATTTATAGAACTGAATAAATTATTAATCATTATCTAAGTTTTTTATTTTGTTTATTAGTAATACTAAATCTCCAGCCTCTTTTAGATTTTAATTTATTTAATCATATTATTTGTCTATTGTATTGTGTCTTTTGCAAACTTTTTCTGATAACTAAAATAATATTTATAATTCTTTCTCTATTTATTATTGTCTATCTAGAATTTGATGTGTCAAATCATTTTCAGTATTTCCTATTTAGTTCTATATTATCTATGCTTATTAGCTACTTTTCTCAAGCTTAGTATCTTTTTATTTAACTTATTATTGCCTATTACTATTCGCTCTTAAAACAATAGTCCTCTGTTATTCCCGACCACTCCATTAAAAATAATTAAATAAATTATAAAAATTATTCTTCTCTTTGAAAATTAGTCAAGTATGGTTAGATTTCTTTTTGAAATTTTTGTGTATCGAAATCAAAGCCACACAGCTCAACAAAATCTTTTTTTTCTTGAGCACTATTTTTAATAGCAGGCCACAACAAACCCACTTCTAGATTAGCAACTTTTACATGATTCTTTAGCTCTCTTCCCCAAGCAGCCATGCTAAAGTTATGACTGCCAAAATAAATGACTGTATTGTCATCAATTTAGTTATCATATAATTTTATGATCATCTTGATATGTGAAAGGTTCTTATATCCTTAATGTAGGCCAAACTAATACAAATATTGAGTTTGAAAGTTTTTGGAGTGATAAGAGAGCTTGGAAAAGAACAAAGGTACGCCGAATTCTTTTACTCCATGGGACTCATCTGCATATTTTTATGATGGATAATATACTCTAAAAAAGTCATTATTCTCAGATTGTTTTTTATCACAATCAAATCCTTAGAAAATCTCATCAACAAAATCCTAACTAAGAACGCCTAATGATGAAGTAAAAACATACAAACCTGATGGTTGTTTATAATGAATATTTTCTTTGAGTTTTTATTTTATTTAAACAAGAGCAAGATTATTGCTATCATATTAATACCTTCCTGGTATAGAATAAATCGGCATTATTTCCATTTCATCAAAATCATAGTCATTAATATCTATGTCAATTAGCTATAAGAATTTCTTGGGCTGAAAATCCAAAGAGGTTTCCAGTATTATTTCTAATTAGCTTTTAAACGTAGATTTAATAGTACTATTTTCTTTAAATTAAAAATCCCTTTTATAAAAACAATTTTCCCAAACACTCCAATCCCCTGCAAATAAATTAGAAGTTCCTATTACTACTCATAAAAAGTTATTAAATTTGATTAAATAAACTTTAGGATGATAGCACCAAGTTTCTCCAAACTGATTATGTCTTGGCATTAATTTTATATATAATTCTTTTCCGCATTCAATCAACTAATTAGAGTCATCGTCGCTCTAAAAAACAAGAAGAACTTTCTAAGAGTTTTAAACAATATGTGCTAAGACTTATTCCTCATAGCCAAATACTAAAAACATTGATGAAAGAGCTTTCTCCATAGTCTTTTTATTTGTTAGCAAGTCTTCTAAATATAAACAGTTTTTTTATTTTGCTTAATTTTGCATTTTATTCTTGAAAAATCTTTAAAGATTTTCACAACTCATTATTATATATTATTAATAAATAGTTAAAATTATAAAAATGAAAAAGCAAGTTAATTAAAACAAAAAAATACAGAAACCTTAGGCTAAAGAGAACAAACAAACTTAATATGTTTAAAATGCTGTCGAATAGTTACAGAAATTGGAGAAGAAATAGGCTTAAAAAAATCTTATTTAAATTGACCAAGATTAATATTTATATTTAGGCTTGTAACTCAATAAGATCCCTAATAAAGATAAGAAACATATTTTCTAAATAGAATTACAAAACTCAATTTTTAATAAAGAATTAAATCAAAAATATTTATTTATAGTCTCAAATGAATTCAAAAGCAAATACAAAAAACTTCTAAAAGAATTCAAGCCTTTTTTTAGGTTTATTAGCTTTGATAAGCTCAAAAGAAACTTTAACGAGTACTCAAAGAAAAGAGAGTTATTAAAGACTTATGAGTTATTTTTTTGTGAAAGAAATATCTCATCTATCATAGCTCCTTTGATAGGAAAAAAGTTCTTTGAAAAAAACAGATTTCCTTATCTTGTTGACCTTAGTGAGTATCATAGCAAAATAGAACTTAATAAAGAGTAACTATAATCTCTTTTAGATAGTCTTATAAACCAAAAGACCTTTGTTCATATTGGGGAAGGATCTGAAGTTGTTTTAAAGGTAGCAAGATTATAATCTTAAAAAAGCGAGCAAATTGAAGAGAATATTTAGAAAGCAGTTTAGTAACTGTAGACCATTTTGAAGACCAAGGAAATAGAATTCAAAGACATCAGAAGAATGTATCTTAAGACATCTAAGAGCCCAAGTCTTCCTATATTTACCCAGCTTTCAGAACAAGAATAATCCATCAAGCAAGAAGTAATCCAATACCTAAAGCAAAAGACTCTCTAATTTATATTAAATTTTATTAATTTTGTAATGCAAAATTAATTAATCAACAATTAATTGTATTGGTGTTACAGCTGCGAAGAAGATGTTGAAACACATCCGAATTAAGAAGGAATTCTTTAATGCCCCAAGTGCTAAAAATAATGTCTGGAACTTAAATCTGAGGAATTGACTTTTGATATTCCACAACCTTAATCAATGTACACATAGGCTACAGCTAACAGTAATTTCCAGAATCCCTTTTGGAACATGCCTATTAATTTTCACACAATAGGAGTCTTTACTATTGACATTCATGACCCATAAAATATTTAATAATAATGACTTAGAAAAAAAACTAAACCTGAAATCATAGAGAAAATGCTTGAGCTTCAGCTACAAGAAAGTGACACCGAGATTTAGAACAAAGAAAAATGTGTCATTTGTATGGGAGACTTTCAAGAAAATGAGTTGCTTAAAATAACATCTTGTAATCATGCCTTTCATAAAGAATGCTTGTTGCCGTGGCTGGAAAGCTCGGATGTTTGTCCATATTGCAAATTTACATTAGAGTAAATTATTTTCAAATAAATATAGATTATAATTTTTATTCTTTTACGTCGCAAAAAAGAGCAACACCTCTTTGTATCCACTGTTCTTGATTTTTCTCACATGGAATAACAACATCTAAAATATAGTTTGTTGATTAACCTGTGGTGGATAGAGTACCTGCTCTGTTTAGAGTCTTGTATAGAGGAGCCTTATAAATGAGTCCTTTTATTTGTTAGATTTCTTTTGGATTAAAATGTATCAACGGCATCCTATAATATAGTTATCCAGGAGTGCTGTCGATGATAATTTTCTTTTTAAAATCAAATTAAGCTCCTTCCATATAGAGACCTGAAACTAGTACTCCAGTTCCAATGTCACCAAAATTCTTATCCTATTCTGTAAATTCTGTTATTTTAAAAGTAAATTAAAGATTGTTGACAGAAAGCTGTTGACTTCAGGCATGATTTTAAAGCACTCCCGTTAAAAAGCCTTGTGGGAAAAATAATCCTGGAAGCCAGTAATAAGAAAGTTTACCTTAAGTTAGCCAATTGGTAATAAACTCTATTCTTTATTAAAGATTTTAATACCAGCTTGAAAGATCTCTTAATGATGGATAGGCTAATTCCTGCCATAATTTAGGTATTTGATTTTATTATAATGAAAGTAACATTTGATCCAAATCTAAACTCATTAGAATCTTACCTTAAATAGCTAACTATAGACTTCTCAACGAAGAGTTAATTCAATTAATTAGCTTGTTATATCTCTCTATTTCTTGAAACAATACAGTCGAGATTGGATTAATAAGATTATAGTACTCTAGTTTTAGATGATCTTTGTGTGCTCATATAGTGTCTATTGGCTACACATTATTTTTGATGTCAAGAATAAAGTCAATAAGATCAAGAATTTTTTTATTCTCAGAGTCAGCTTCTTATTAGTTTATTCATGGTGAAATTTATAAAACTGTTTAAAGGATTTTTTAAGCCTCTTAAGCCTAATATTAAATCTCGGCATTAGAATGTAATCCGAATATTTCTGGCTGATCAGCACCAGGCACCTATTAGATGTAATCAACAATGGATGCATATTCAAAGGATTTAGGAAACTTATATAGTTCATCCAAGCATACTCAATATTTCTCATTCATTAAAGACTGTGATAGAAATCTCTTCATGGTAGATATCAGTAATCTTAGGTCATTGTTGTCAGTTACTCTTCCTCCATATGTTATAGTCCCTATTAAAAAATGGATAGATTCCCAAGGTATTTCCTACTTATTAGTCATCTCATTTAGAAAAGTTTAGATTATTTCTTTCGATGTTTCAAAATCAGAGAAATTAAACTCATATTATATATTCCAACCCAAGGGTCCAAATTTCTTTCTCTCTTAAGTGACTGCATGAAATAATGAAAGTCCAAGTACTAATCAGCTTTAAAGATCTCCTGTTAGCTAATTTTGGGTATCAATTTTCTCAAATGACTTTTATAATTATGTTAGGTTGGATTTTATCCCCTAAGGTGGCTCTGTTGTAAGTTTTGTTGAGTTCTAAAGTACTGATACAGGAAAATAAGAAGCTGGCATTGAAGTTAAGAATAATCAAAAGTCTTTGTGAGGTTGTTCTTATTTGGTAAGATCTTGAAGAGACTCTATTTCTTTTTCTAGTGAGCTCATCCAGGTTTTAGATAAGTGACAGTTTTAAAGTAAAATCCAATGGCCTTCTTCTTTTGCACTCTATATTAACATAGAGGCTCTTTCTCCCTGTCCCTATCCTAATGAGATTGGAAATAGCTTTTGGTATATTGGAAAGCCTTCTTAGTCTCCAAGCTATCTTATTTGCTATGTTGGATCAGCCCCCTTTTATAATATAAACACTATGGGTGTATAGCAATCTGATTCTCAATATACATCCTCTAAACTATTTATATAATTCTTAGCGAAGTATTCTCCAAGATCTTGTTAAATATATAATTAAATAGCTTATAATAAGAAAGGTTGTTTGAGTATTTTTATTAAGAATATTTTATC